>Ga0272440_1000150_pt1 | contig 57782 bp, 37 predicted proteins | sample SSMMMBAug17_FD_192440 | JGI IMG/M metagenome (GOLD analysis project Ga0272440, IMG submission 192440) | Marine sediment archaeal communities from Little Sippewissett salt marsh, Falmouth, MA, United States - SSM-MMB-Aug17 | ecosystem: Environmental > Aquatic > Marine > Wetlands > Sediment ... | reverse complement strand
TTTCGTTCAGACATTCTTTGTGATGCATGCTTTGTAATGTGTATGTCTAAATTAAAACGATTACTTTTTAGCATTAGCTATTTACCTTATTTCTGTGATGTCAGAATAGAACCTTTGTATTTATTATACTGTAAATATGTTCTTGTTAAATTCAAAACTGATAAACTCAGCAAAAAAAACTTGCAACATAAGAGAACTCGAAACATAATGGCGGCAATTTTGCCTAACGTTATTATTTCCATTTACTTTGAGGTACAGCCGGTTACGAAATTGTTGGTACTGAACCTTTTAATTGTGCTGAAGAATGAAATACAATGAACAGGTGTAAGCTGCACCAAAAGCTGAAAAAGGATTAAATTTGTTGAACTAACGTTCTTTTAACTCGGAAAAACGATATTTGTAAAAAAGCGCTCAGCTTTTGGTGTCCGCTTGACACAGATATTGTATTTCTAATTATTTTAATTGGTTACTGATTTTATTTATTGCAAACTTCAGATAATCATATTTTTGCTACGAACTTGCAGATAACAATATTTTTTTTACAATAATCAATAACGATATTATAATATGCAAAAAAACTTAGTATTTATGATAACAATATTTTTTTTACAATAATCAATAACGATATTATAATATGCAAAAAAACTTAGTATTTATGTTGAAAAATGTTATTGCTAATTGTTAAATTGTGACTGTTAAATTGTGACAGCTAAGCTAATTGGCTAATTACACACAATAATGACTTAATAAATATCAGTGTATTTAGCAACTAACCTGTTGAGTAATTCTGTTGTTAAAATTTATGGGTTGTGGACAAAGTGTGGTTAAAGCCTCATTGCCAACACTTAAAAAATATTCTGTTAAAGAAGATTTCCGCTTAACTGATTTTTTTGCTATTAGAACTAACTCTTGAACAGTTTCAATTAGTTCATCCATAATTTGGGGAGTGAATGATGCATTTCCACTTTTGGGACAGACCCAAGCCATAACATTTGAAATACGAACAGTGATGTTATCTTCTTTATATTCAAATGTTGTTGGTCGCCACTCTCTTTTTATATTATGTTTTTTACATACTGGTATTTTAGTATCAATCATTTTTTTCTCCATTTCTTCTTAAGTCTATTGTAAGGTGGCTTGCTCCATATTTTTTCATCCGGAATATAAGATGTTATTAATTCTAAATATTCTTCATCAGAATGTTCGCAAACAACATGTAGGTAAATCTGTGATTTAACAGACATGGTTATTTTTCCACAGATCAATAATCTTTGATCATCTGGGTATAATTCTATAATTTTTCCTCTAAATATTGCCTCTTCAATGTGTCTGCGCTCAAAGCCTTCCTTTAATGCATGCTGTATAACATGACTCTTGATAATATAATTTCCATTTTTAATTTTTTTTCTTATTGTATCTATATCCATTGAAAGTCCTAATATATTTTTGCAGTTCGTTGACTGATAGATTATATGCTGTTCTGTGTCAGTATACTAATTATTAAACAAATCATGCTAAAAAAGCAAGAAAAAAACTTTATCGATATCATTTTGAAATACAAATGGTTATCGGTTAAAAATCGATATCTTGACATTTAGCAATTAAGGGTTTACATAAGAGACTGAATTCCGAGGGACATGCCTCAAGTGGAAACCATTTTTATTTATATGTTTATCCTTTACGCAACCCCAATCCCAATTTATCGCTCAGTTTCTCAATAATTGAAGCTGCATCATCAAACAAATAATTTTTTAAACACTGTCTTAATTGATCCAGCATCAGTTGATCCTCTGTATTTTGAGTTAAAAAATCCAGTGCCGGCAAACATTCGTTACAGGCATCATTGGCCTCGGAATCACAATCCACCAGGAGCGTATAAAGATGATTCATATTCTTTTCCAGGGCATTTAGCTGGTCCGAAAGTTCGTTGGATAAGGAAGGATCCTCTGTATCAGTTGATTCTTTATTCACTAAGACCTGATCAATTTTTTCCAATACCGGATCAAGGCTTTTTCTAAAAGAGTGTAACAGATTATCAATCTTGGGAAACATCTGATGCTTAATTGCAGTTTCCAATTCCTGAGACACTGTCTGAAGCATTTGAGCGCCAATCGTTCCAGCCAGACCTTTGATTGAATGAACCTTTCTTTGTGCTGTTGATAATTGATTGCTTTCAATAAGTTGTTTGACAATATCGGGTGCATTGAAGTGATCTTTTTTAAATGATTGCATCACATTTTCAAGCAAATAGCGCTTTCCCATGAGTTGACGCAATGCTTTGTCAAGATTTAAAATTTGAGATGTGGTATCTTTTTTATTGAAAGACTCTTTTGTGTCTTGTGTTTCAAGTACTTGGGTCACAGGTAAAACCTGTAAATATGAACGCAGCATATTGAACATACGTTCTGGCTGAATGGGCTTGGTAATAATGTCATTGATTAAATTGTCGTTTTGATTGATATCTTCAATGGCCAGATTGTGGGCTGTCAGAGCAATAATGGGTAAAATGGTATCAGGATATTTTTTTCGGATATGTTGAATCGCCTCCCTGCCATCCATCACTGGCATTTCCATATCCATTAAAATTAAATCATATTTGTTTGATTCCACTTTTTGGACAGCCTCCAGTCCATTTTCAACCATATCTAACGCAATATCATGATCTTCCAGCAACCCTTTTAATACTTGTTGATTGATAAGGTTGTCATCGGCAATCAAAACAGAACCTTGTAATGTAAATGCCATAGATTGTTTTTCAGCGTCCTCCTGATCATTTTCTTCAGGTTCTGTTGCACGGGGTAGAGTGACAAATAAAATGGTTCCCATGGTTTCATCAGTCTCAAACTCAATTCTGCCGCCATGAGTTTTGGTAATGAGTTTTGCACTATAGGTTCCCAAACCAGTGCCGCCTTTTTTTCCGGCAGTGGTGTATCGATCAAAAAATTGATCTCGAAGGTTTTCTGGCACAACCCCCATGTTATGTATCTGAATCATGGCCATTTCTGAATTTTGATAATCCATGTCCACACGAACATTTTCATTATGCGGCGATGCTTCCATTGCATTTTTAACAAGATTGGCAAACAAGTTTTGTAACAATCGATATTCTCCAGAAACCCAAAATTTTTGGTTATCTGACATTGGATTATCATCAATATAGAAATGAATGTGAATCCCCTTTTGTTTGGCAAGCATATGCAAGTCTACTGCAAGTTTCTGAAAAATTGTTATAAGATTGCATGGTTTGGGTTCAAGGGCATAAGTGTTTTCCTCCATTTTGAACATATCCAGCGAACTTTCAATCATTTCAGCTATTTGAATGCCACTGTCTGTAATGATTTTTAAATGCTTGCGCTGTGATTGCTTTTCTTTTTTGAGATGTTGAATGGTTTCCAATACGCCATTTAATATGTTTTTGGAACGATTATTGGTTGACATGGTGTTTTTCCTCTACATAATCAATTTTTTTTTGCTAATCATTATAAGCGGATGGTTCCATTTTTACAACCAAAATTTTTCATATCTTCTTTAAATTTCAGGAAAACCAGTGCCAAAAAGCGAAAAAGACCATCATCACGTTGACCGATGGTTCGCGGGAACTCGTAGGCAATAACCACGCCATGATAAGCAATAATACAATAGATTTATGTAATATAATTTGATTTATGTAATATAATATGTAATAGTTAGATCATACAATAATAACAAAAAGACATTTTTTAGTCTGTTCTTTTTCGAGCAACCATTAATTAAGGAGATTTGTTTATGTGTAATTTATTTGAAAAATTATGTAAAATCCTGGTGTATATCTGTCTGTCACTATTCATTACTCAGAACATGTCATCATATGCTGCCAGTAAATTTTCTGGTGTACAAATCACTGTAGGGGTTCAAAACGTTTCAGCAATTGGTAAGCCGGCAATTGAACATGCAAAAACCTGGGAAAAACGAACCGGCGGCAAGGTTAAAATTTTGCAACACCCATTTAAGGATTTGTTTAAAAGCTTTTACCAGTCCCTGACACAAAAACAGCCTTTATATGATGTTATATTGTTTGCCCCGGGATGGGCAGGGGATTTTTTTCCCTACCTGGATGAATTACCCGATGCACTGGCAGAAGATACGTCCTTTGATGATATTCATCCCACCTATCGGGATCGTCTGATGAAATGGAATGGCCGGTGGATTGCTGTTACTGTGGATGGTGATTTATTCAATGGATATTTTCGCAAAGATTTGTTTGAAAACAAGCAAAATAGACAAGATTTTAAACAACAATTTAATTATGAATTGAATATCCCGGAAACCTGGAAAGAATATCACGATATTGCCCAATTTTTTACCGGACGAAAAGATGCACAGGGCAATTTGTTGTATGGCACATCCGAAGCCTTTGCATTTGGTGGACAACAGTTTTGGGATATTTTTAGTCGCGCATCTGCCTATACCAATCATCCAGATCATCCTGGCGCTCAGTTTTTTCATCCTGAAACAATGGCTCCTCAGATAAATAATCCCGGTTGGATTCGGGCAGTTACCGAATATGTGGATATTTTACAGTATTGTCCACCCGATGCCATTAATTTTGATATTGTCAAAGTCAGGGAAGCATTCATAAGTGGAAAAACTGCCATGGCTCTTGACTGGGGCGATATTGCTCAAATTTCGGCTGATCCTGAAAAATCCAGTATTGTTGGGAAAGTTGGATTCTTTGTACTTCCAGGGACGCGAACTGTCTGGAATATCAAAAAACAGGATTGGGACACAATGCAACATCCACATATGGCGCCATTCCTTGCGTTTGGCGGATGGGTGGCCGGGGTGCCATTAAATAGTAAGCATAAAAATGCTGCATGGGATTATATTATGTGGTACACAAACCCCAAAAATAGTTTAAAAGATGTGGTGACCAGCGGAACAGGGATCAATCCCTATCGCTTTACGCATTTTACAAGTATTGATGCCTGGACAAAGGCCCTGTCTTATCAGGCGGCATCCGAGTATCTCTCGGTTTTACAGGAAAGTCTTGATGCCCCTTGTGCTGCTTTGGATTTGAGACTTCCAGGATTACATCGTTATACCCGATCCTTTGAAATCCAATTGACCCGGGCACTCAAAAAAGAAATCACCATTCAAGCGGCTTTAAATACAGTTGCTCAAAAATGGGATGAAATTACAAATGAACTGGGAAGACACCGACAATTATCCATATATCGGTCTTCCATGGGATTGCCCCCTTTAAACAAAAAATAAATTCTTGATTATCCAAGGAGGAAAAATGGCCTACAAGCAAACGATTCTCGTTTTGACCTTATTGTTGTGTGTATGTGTCAATCTGAGTGCATCAGAAAAAAAACAGTATGTTATTGGTTTTTCCCAGGCAACCACAACAGAACCCTGGCGCTTATTATTCAACAAAGAATTGCGGGATGAAGCATCCAAATATTCAAATCTGAAACTCATTGTAAGAGATGGCAAGGATGATATCCACAAGCAAATAGCCGATGTCCAGGATTTTATCAAAATGAAAGTGGATGCCATACTCATCTCTCCCAAAACAGCGAAAGAGCCTGCTGCTGTGATCAATAAAGCCTATGATGCAAAGATACCAGTGATAGTTCTGGACCGCGATATTACAAATGATCGGTATACACAGTTCATTGGTGGAGACAACCGAAAAATTGGTCGGGCTGCTGGCACTTATATCGTGACCTTATTGGGTGGTAAGGGTAAGGCCAGAGGCAAACTTTTGGAAATATGGGGCGGCAAACGTTCGACTCCTGCTCAGGATCGTCATAATGGATTTTTTGAAATCATTCAGCAAGAACCTGGCATTCTACTGTTGGATGAAGGCAAGGATGGAGATTGGAAACAAGACAAGGCTTATGAAATCATGGCCAATGCCATTGACCAGTTTCCCAAAATTGATGTGGTCTTTGCCCACAATGATCCTATGGCTTTTGGGGCTTATTTGGCTGCAAAAGATATGGGAATTCATCAATCTATTCGGTTTTTTGGCATTGATGGAATACCTATGGAGGGTGTCCGATGGGTCCATGATGGTATCCTCACAGCCACATTTTTGTACAAAACTCCTGGTGATGAGGGCATTCGTCAGGCCATGCGAATCTTGAATGGCAAGTCGGTCCCAAAACGCATTTCATTGCCCACCATGACCATTGATAAAACAAATGCACGTAACATACTTATGAACAATGGACTATTAAAAAAGTAAGTAGACAACTATGAAATGGTTTAAAAACTATCTATCCCGCCTGTACATATCTTTTTTTTGTATATGGCTGTTGATATTGTTTTCCACCGCCTTTTCAATCTATTCATTCAATCGTTTTGGCAAGGTGATGGACAGCACAGTGAGCAAATCTATTCCAGAAATGCTGGCTGCTATGAAGTTATCCGAACGAAGTGCATTGCTTACCGCAATTGCACCAGTGCTGACATCATCGGAAAATGTCGAGCAGCTCAGGGAAACCTCCAGCAGAATGGATTTATTGATCAATGATATCAATTATAATTTACAATTATTGGCATCCCGCTCAGTTGAAAACAGTGTGGCCAATATTAAAACATCCAGCAAAGAAATGACACAAACCCTTTCTGAAATTAAAGATGCCACATTGAAACGCATAGATTTGTCATCACAAATCCACAATCAAAAACAAGGTATTTTAACATTACATAACGACCTGGTGGATACAGTCACCCCCACTATCTATGGTGCAAAATCATTAGCCGATTTGTTTAGCAGGCGCACAGCTCGCAAAAATGCAGCACTGGTCAAAAAAATGCTGAAAAATACAATCCATCCCATGATTCAACTTCATGACAGTTTTCATTCAGGACAAAAATGTTATCATACAATGATTCATTCCCCCAAACAGCCTTTTTCTTCACTGTGCAGTGAGTGGGTCGATGAAATAACACTGCAATTAAATGAAATGAGCCATAGCCTTGAACCAAAAGCTTACACCCAAATGTCGCAATCCATTACCCATTTAAAAGCAACCCTCTCAAAAAATACTGAATCTGAAAATATGACAGCATCAACACTATCCAGTTTGCCAGGCATTCATGCAATGGATGACTGTCTCAAGCAACTGACTGATATTATAGATTCAAAAATAGCACTGATTGATGCCTTTGGAAAAAAAGCCCATACAACATTCAGTGCGTCCATTGAAGAACTGATGAATGGCACAGTGAAAGATATGGGCTATGCATTAAATATCAAAGCTGAAGGCAACCTGTTAATCAGTTTATTTAGTGCAGCATTGGATGTCTATCAAATGGATCAGTTGTCTAATATTCAGTCTTTGTATCGACGTTCAAAAACAACATTTCATCAGGCAGCAGAAATATTTCAAGCCAGCGCCCTGGCTCAACGCAATCCCATTTTGGCAGAAAACATAGCCAATATCGAAAAACGTATTTTTTCATTTGGTAATGGCGATGAATCCATTTTCTCTATCCGGCAAAAAGAAATTGCCCTTCGCAATAACAGTATTCAGCTCATGGAAAGAAATCGGCAAATCACCAATCGCATGACCCATGAAATTGATCAACTGGTTGCCCTTGTTCAAAAAGATGTTTCCAACCTGCAAACCAATATGAAAATGGGTAAAAAAACAGGCAATTCAGTCTTGATTGCTGTTTGTGCCATTTGTTTACTTCTTTCTGCTTTAATTGCTTATATTTCAGTCAAGGTTTTTAGTGCTCATGAAAGGGATCTGATTACAGCAAAAGAAGCGGCAGAGGTTGCCGCACAAGCCAAATCGGATTTTCTGGCAAACATGAGCCATGAAATACGCACCCCCATGAATGCAATCATTGGCATGTCTGATTTATTGATCACCACCAAATTGACTGATCGTCAGCGTGAATACCAGCAGATTATCAATACATCCGCCCATTCACTGCTGGGGCTCATTAATGATATCCTTGATTTCTCCAAAATTGATGCAGGTAAACTGGATATGGACAATACCAACTTTTATCTCAAGGAAACCATTGATGAAATAACAGATATGTTTCGTGAAAAGTCAGCAGAAAAAAATATTGAGTTAATTGTATCCATTGAAAAAGATACCCCCAATGGACTGGTGGGAGATCCATCAAGATTGCGTCAAATAATCGTCAACTTAATGTCCAATGCAATCAAATTTACAGAAAAGGGAGAGATTTGTTTGACTGTATCCACTGTGGAGCAAGGCGATTCTTATGCGCGCTTGAAATTTTCGGTGAAAGATACTGGTATTGGTATTCCTAAAAGCATTATTAATAAATTATTTTCAGCATTTACTCAAGGGGATGGATCCATGACTCGCAAATATGGTGGCACAGGCCTTGGACTCAGTATTTGCAAGCGTTTGGTATCTTTGATGAATGGTGAAATTTTTGTTGAAAGCGAGCCTGGAAAAGGAAGTACGTTTTCTTTTACCGCTCGATTTTCTCGTCACTCAGAAAGTAAACAACCTCAAGTCTACGAATTACCTCATCAAATTCAAAATTCATTGGTATTGCTTGTTGATGATAATGAAAGCAGCTTGAAAGTCGCCCAAGGTATTCTGGAATCCTTTGGTTTTCAAACCTGCCTGTCACGATCAGGAGCAGATGCTTTGTCAATACTTAACGATCCCACATCAACAATGCCCAAGCCAATGATAGTCATGATAGATTACTTTATGCCGGGCATTAATGGTATTGATACAGCAAAGCATATTAAGAATTTGGACCCATACAAAGACACCCCCATTATTCTCATGAGTGCCTTTGGTCATGAAAAAGACCTGACACCTGATGATCGATTATGGATCAACGCATTTATCCATAAACCTTTAAAACAATCCACTTTGTTCGATACAATTATGACTGTTCTGGGACAAACAAAAATTTCAGAAAAGACAACAGAACCCGAAAAAGCGTCAGGTCATCCTAAAAAGACAGATTTATTAGATGAACCACAGGTTCGTATTCTGCTGGTGGAGGATAATTTTTTCAATCAGCGTGTTGTCTTGGAGATACTTGAGCATGAAAATTTTTCTGTTGATGTTGCTAATAATGGCGTGGAAGCGATTGACACTATCACTAATAATAACTATCAGCTCGTACTCATGGACATACAGATGCCAGACATGGATGGTTATGAGGCCACTCGTCGAATCCGAAAAATGCCAGACTATGCCAGGCTTCCAATCATTGCCATGACCGCCCATGCCATGAAAGGCGACCGAGAATTATGTATTGATGCTGGCATGAATGATTATATTACCAAACCTATCAATAGAAACCAACTATTTGAAATAATTGATAAATGGATTCAAAAGAAAAATTATGTGTCACAAAATACCATTGAAATAGAGCAGCATAATGCCATTGACATCAGTCAAGATGAGCCAACACCATCAGAAAACATTGCTGCTGAACCCGCCACAGAGAAAACCGAGCCTGAACCATCAGAAGTGCCAAAAAAGCAAGACCCCATGATTGACATGGATGAAGGCCTGGAACGTTTGGGCGGCAATATCAGTGTGTTTATGGAGTTATTGCAGTATTTTTGTACAACATACAAAGACTATGCAACAAAAATTCCTGATTGGATAGAAAATGATTACGATCTGGCAATCAGAGAAGTTCACAGTTTCAAAGGTGCTGCTGGCAATTTATCAGCACGACCATTACAGGCATCCGCATTGCGATTGGAAACAGCATTGAAAGAAAAACAAAGGGATCAATATCAGCCATTATTGGATGAGTTGTCGTCTATTCTACGCGATACAGTTGATTATGTCATCAGCCTGCCTGAATTTCCAGATAATGCCAAAAAAGAAATTCTATCCAGTCATCAGGAATCGGAGCCCCAACCCAAAAACGACCATGATGATCCAGATGAACAGGGGAAGACAAATCAAGTCAAAGATCACTCATCGGTTATTGACAAAGCAATACCCGATTTAAAACACCTTCAGAACTTATTAAATGATGCTGATCCTATTGGTATCCCCGAACTTGCAGAGTCTGTTGAATACTTGTTTGATGCTTGTGGGTATCAGAACAAACATAGAAAAATGATGGAATATATTCAACAATTTGACTTTTATTCGGCCAATAATATTTATGCTGAATTGCTTTCTGATATTGGGGTTCAATTAGATGATGGTTAGATTAGAAAACTATTGTGAATATCAATGGTCAGCAAATCGTTTTTTGATTGCCAGAATATCATCCAGATTTGCAATAAACAGATCCACCAAATATGGATCAAAATGCTCGCCTTTTTGATTCACAATTTCATCAATAGCGTCTTGAACAGGCCATTCTTTTTTATAAGGACGTTCAGATGTGAGGGCATCAAAAACATCACAAACAGATGATATGCGGCCTTCAATGGGGATATTATCACCTGAAAGCTTGTTTGGATAGCCCCTGCCATTCCATTTTTCATGATGTGTCATGGCGATATCATAGGCCATCTTAAGCAAATCGGAATTCCCCCCTTCAAGCAACCTGCCGCCAATAATTGTATGAGATTTCATATGAGCAAATTCCGCTTCAGTCAGACGTGCTGGTTTTAACAATATTTTGTCAGGAATGCCAATTTTTCCAACATCATGCATGGCCGCAGCATGAAAGATGTTTTTACAATGATCTTCTTCAAGGCCCGCAGCCTTAGCCAGAAGGTATGAATAATGACTCATGCGCAAAACATGCATGCCGGTTTCATTGTCTCGATACTCTGCGGCCCGGGCCAGTCGATTGATAATATCAAGCTTGGACTCAAGAATTTCTGCGGTTTTTTCACGAACCAGATCTGCCAGGTGATCGCGATGTTTCTTTAGTTCCAGATGCGTTTTTACTCTTGCCTGAACAATACGCGGATTAATGGGCTTGACAATATAGTCCACAGCCCCCATTTCCAGCCCCAGAGTTTCGTTTCGTTCTTCACTCATGGCTGTAATAAATATTATTGGGATATCCCTGGTTTTCTCTTTTTCTTTCAGTTGCTTACAAACTTCGTACCCATCCAGCTCAGGCATCATGATATCCAATAAAACAAGATCCGGTGGCTGATCTGCCATTGCATAATTCAGTGCCACCTTGCCATTGGTGGCTATGGAAAGTTTGTAATCATCTTTCAGGGCTTCAACCAGGACACGAATATTAACCGGCGTATCATCCACAATGAGTATTTTTTCTTTTTTGAACTCTGTATGGGTCATAATCACCTCTTGGCAGTATCGATCATTGGTGGCACCAGGTTATAATTTTCATAGATTTGTTTGACTTTTCCGGTTGTTGTCATGTTTTGAATCTTTGTGTTTAATTTATCAAATAATTTTAAGTGCTTAGATTGCAATGACATGGCGTAATGGTTGCCAATCTTTTTGGGATACTGATATTTTGCATAGGCAAAATTATCACTTTTCATTGATTTCATAATTTTTTCAAAGGCCTTGATATCCAAAAGAATCACAGCATCACAGCGGCCATGAATGAACTTTCTGGATAAATCAATATCATCAATAGCATGAATCTTATAGATACTTTTGTTATCATTGAATTCATCAAAATAAACTGTACCTCGTTTTGAACCAATTCGATACTTTTGTAGGTCTTGAAATTTTTGAATATCTTTCTCATGCCCTTTTTTGACAGCAAACACTATAGGCTTTACCTGATATCCAATGGCTGAGAAATATCTGACATCTTCCTTTCGTTCTGAAGTTTTGATCACACGCGGCAAGATATCTATGACACCTCGTTTGAGAAGGCTGTAACTTTTTTGAAAAGGACGTCGTTCCCATTCGACTTTTCCGCCAACTTGTGTCACCGCTTCATTTATAATATCGATCAGTGGACCTGAGCATTTTTTGCTGTCATCATTATAAATCATTTCAGGCGGGCGTTGCCGACAATCCACTTTTATCAGGAGATTATCCGCAATGGCATAAGATGAAAAAAGCATGCAGATAATCCATAGAGTGACTGAAATTTTTTGAATCATTATTCCTCCACGTTGGTTTTTGTTTAATTGACTATTTTTCAGATTTACTTATTGAAATAAGTATAATCCCATAAAGTCCAAGTATCAGTGAACATGGTATAAAAATAATTGAAATTAACATCTGCGGCCATGAAAAAACAAATACAAAACGGGTTATGGCAAGTATGAGTTGCATAACGAACATAACCGGATCATTTGTTACCAATGGCAATTCCTGCAAAAATTGTTCAATTTTAATCAAAAAAATTAAAAAATAAATAATTGGGGGCAACACAAAATAATAAATACAAATCCCCCAGGTCAATCGACCAATGGCAAATGAAAAATGGGGGTAATGCTGTCTAAATATAGCGATCATGAGGAATACTGAAATCACGCAATTGAGTATCCAGGTCACCATTCTAAATAATGGGTCAGACAATAAACAATAGGCTGTGGAGAATAATGATTCCAATATTAACAGGCTGAAAAGAACAGTATGAAGGCCATAGATGTTGCTATCATAAATATTTTTAGACAGGCCGGGCGGGTATGTGTCATAGGTTTCTTTTTCAGGGGTGACATTTACGCTATGAACGTTTGGAAAAACAACCTGTCTGGTTTGAACCACATATGTCTGACAGATTCGATCATGCAGCGTGCGTTTTTTTATATCAAAAATAGCAAGGAGATATCCTATAAATAACAAAAATGCGCTGATCATCTCGGTAAAAAATCGCGCAAGGGCAGTACCATAAGTGAGCTTGCTTTGGTTTGATGGTATTACTTGCAATGAAAAAGCCATTTTGCCCGGTGTTGCCTGATAATTGGCTAAAAAAATCGTGGTGTACAATGCTGGAATGCACCATTTGATAAAAGACATGTATGGATTAAATTGGCTTGAAACAATGATGACATTCGAGTTGTCTGACATCGGAAGCGGCAGTACAGCTATCAAAATGCTGCAAATAATCCAGTCCACCATTTTGGCACATAAGCGAACCCAGAATCCGCCATAGATCAATCCTGTTCGCTCGTGTATTGGACTTTTATTTAATTTGGTTTGCATTGGTATCTCATTTAAAATAAACTCAATGGTCTCATTATTCTAGCATACTAGAATAATTGAACATATAAAAAGTATATCGTTTTATGCGTGACAGAATGTAAATGACAGCATGGACATATTTTTTATTTTACATTTTTTTTTTTAACTGTCAAGATAATATTGTTATCAACAGCAGTCAAAAAAAATATGGTATCGGGCGTATGTCTAGTACAGCAAGGCAGAAATAATGCCTCGGTTATAGCTATAAAAATCCATCAATGCAAAGTTGCGGCAAAGCCGCGACCGCCTGGGGTTGAAACCCCAGGCTATTCTCTGTCGTCCTAAAGGGACTTAAAGTGTTATATTTAAAAGATCTGTTGTAATCGAATGAGCATCTTATAACAAGACACTATAAGTCCCGATAGGGACGTCAGATAATAGCCTGGGATTTCAACCCCAGGCGGTCGCGGCTTTGCCACAATTTTATCAAACCTATGAGCAAAACCAATGTAGGGGCGAACCTTGTGTTCGCCCCTCGAACAAAAACCAGTATCAAACCTATGAGCAAAACCAATGTAGGGGCGAACCTTGTGTTCGCCCTCGAACAAAAACCAGTATCAAACGAAAGAAAAAGGATGTTGTCAGAGGCATAGAGGAAAAGGAAAAAGAAAACGTAATAAACGAAAATGTCGTAAAAAAGGAGATAAAAGTAAGAATGGTCATGAAAAAATTTGAATAACGTTCATAGCGAACACCTTCGTACTTGGTTTTAGTTCTAAGCTCTTGTTTTCTAATGACGTTAAGCAAAACTGTTGCCAGCTAAAAGGCTGCCTGTTAGCGATCAACAATAAATTATTAGATAATTGTTTGTGTCCAGCTAATCAGCAGGGTTGTCATCAATTTTTCAGTTATCGAGGACATTTTTCAACATTAATACAAAGGTTTAATTTACCAGGGAAAAACAGAAAAGAAGAGCCAGATTAATACGCTGTTCCTCTTGCGATAACTCTTGTGAGTGCTGGCATTTGTTTTTTTGAAACATGTTGGTCAATAATCTTTTTTATCTTGTTGATTGAAACTTTTCTATCTTTCCAACTGATGTCTTTCTGTTGCAAACAGTTTAAGCCCTTCTGAACAAGCTTTTGAAGTGTCAGAATTTCAGATTGTTTATGTGTTTTTGATTCAATAACCATTTCCAATATGCGTTTGATTTCTTGGGTTTCTTTTTGTATCAGTTGATTCTGGGCATTCATTTGTTGACTCAATTGCTTAATATGCGCACATTGTCTTGCCCATTTCCCAACACGCATGATTAACTCAGAGGCTCCAATGGGTTTCTGAAGATAATCAACACCATCCACAAAGTGCCTGTTATATAACTCATGCCTATCCATTGAAGATAATACAAGCAGGGGTACATTTTTTTGATGCGCCAGATCTCTACACAATTTAATCGCTTTAAAAACACATGTCTCAAGTGCGGACACACTAAACAAAACAAGGTCATAAGCATCCGATTGAAGCCCTCTCAAGGGAGTTTGTGGATTCAATGAACTTGAAACCTGAAACCCTGCATCACTCAATATAGAATGATAAGATTTCAAACTCCCAGGAGATTCATCAACAACCATAATACGATATAAAGAAGGGGTTATCATTTTTGAATACATTGTTATCAAGCCTTTCTAGATAAAAATTGTTATTTTTGAATCATTCTAAAATTAGAAAATTAGTGTGGAAAAAAATCAAGCCTATATATATATAGACAAAAAAAAATTGAATTTCTTACACTTTTTTTTTATTTTTTTTATTTTTTTTATTTTTTTTGGGGGTGTTCGTGCCAATTTTTTGTTAATTTTTGGTATTATACATATTTCATCGTTATTGGTTTTGTTTATGGGTTTGATTTCGGTTTTACCGGCAATTTTGCTTACACTTAATTAATTGTATTGACAAACTATTCTCCCTGCTGTATGTAAAATATCCTTATCAAACACATCAAGAAGATGTTCATGACCTATTCTAAAAATGTGGAAAAAATGTAGATCAAATGAATAAAGCCACGAAGGCTAAACAAAACAGAAGAATTCTGTTTGCCCTTCGTGGCTTTTTTTGTTTGGAAGAAAGGTGATCAGCTTTTCCAGCCAAAAAGTGTCTGATCACCTCACCTGAAAAATCATGATTAAGGAGGTATATTAACATGAAAAACATTTGGCAAAGCAGAAATAACACTAGGTATTATATTGTGATATGTATCCTAATGCAGATTGGAATGGCTGTTGCCCAAGATGAATCTGAACCTATTCACACCATTGATGACATTGTCATTTCCGCGCCGCGGACTCAAAAAATGATAACAGTGACATCCGAAAAATCGACGATACACTTGGAAGACTACAACGTAACAGGTGTACCCCAAAATGTAGGTGATGTGGTCAAAGATTTGGTAATCATTGATTATCGTGGGGCCAGCGATTTGATTCCTGATGATGACACCCTTTATATGCGGGGCTTTTCAAGTAAACGTTTTGTCACCGCCCTGGATGGATCAACCCTTAGAAAAACCGGCGGGCGGCGATCCAGCCATATTGTTGATTATGGCTTGCTTCCCCCATTTTTAATTGAATCCATTGAAGTACTTCCAGGGCCGCATTCTGCATTGTATCCTGGTAAGAGTATTGGTGGGGTTATCAATTTTATAACACGAGCGCCCATTTCCTATGACAGTCTGAAACCCGATTTTAAACTCTTTTCATCCTATAGCACCTATGCCACTCAAAACCATTCCACCAGTCTTCAAGGAAGTATTCATAACTGGACTTATGATCTGGGATACCAGAGTTATGCCACAGATGGTTACCTTCGACATGGAGAGGTCGGTATTGATAGTTTCTTCGCTCGCATTGGTTATCTCTTTCCAAATGATGGTTATATCACCCTGACAACGTCCTATACTGATGCCGATCGTAATCGCCCCACTGTGAACGACCCCATTGATTTTGAAAGTCAATGGGATCCAGATTTTCCACTGCTTAAAAAAGCAGGCCGCATTTATTACCAATGGCAAAATCCCACATGGGATAAGGTGTCCCCTGGTATTCGTTTCAATCTCAAACTGCCAACTTCAATGGGTACATGGACGGCCAATGCCTTTTATAGTGAAGAAAACCGCAATAATTCTTTGATGGAATGGGCTGACCCAAACAATTATTCTCAAGGAACCCAAGATGGTAGCTGGGATACGCTTTGGTTTCAGCAGGGCGGACAAATTGCCAATGAATTCACACTTTCAGAAAATCACGAAACGACAGTCGGTATAAATCTGGAGCAGTGCTATGATGGCTACGATAAGGATAGTCCCCGGTACAGCGACAATAACGTTTATGTTCATAGAAAGAAGAAAAAAATAGAGATCATATCTGGATTTGCCCAACATCAATGGACCATCTCATCACGACTTCATTGGACAATTGGTCTCCGCTACGAAAACACCCGCATCTGGGTAGACAATCAAAATAATACAACCGGTGCTTACTACATAACTGGAAAAGAAGATTTTATCAAACGCAGTTGGTATGGATGGTCCCCCAAGTCATTTTTAACTTATGAACTTGATGATTTGTCCAGCGAACTTCGGGATACATCTTTATCCTTAGGTATCAGCAGAATATGGCACCCACCAGACTATCATGGCGATTATAATCCTCAGGGAAGACCTACAGGCGCATGGTTGGAGCCGGAACATGGTGTGGGTTGCGATCTGGTGTTCAATCGTCGCCTTTTTGGCGATATCCATATGAAATTCAACTACGCATACTATCAGATTAAAGACTACATTGCATCTAACCGAGATTATGCCAATTATTGGCCCAAAAAAGGCAATACTGTCCAACCTGGCATGGAATATCTGGATTATAACATTAACCTTGATGAAGTAATCCGGCATGGCATTGAATGCCAATTCAATGGGCATTTTACGAAGGATTTGCGCTTTCTAGTGGGATATGCCTGGCAGCATTTTGATAATCAGGGCGATGAGCCAGCCGGAGAAACAGAACTGGATGAGCGCGCAGAAAACCAGGTGCTTGGAAAACTGACCTATCAATTGAATGAAGTTACCACTGTAACACTTGATTATGAATATCAGGATGAACAGGTGATTAAAATATCTGAAGAAATTGCCAATGATGTCTATTCATTTGATGAAATGCATTTGTCTAAATATCATGTTTTTGATCTTTCGTTACAGCATCAAATGTTCAATGAATGGCGTGGCATTAAAAATGGCTATTTTAAATTGTTCATTAACAACCTCTTGAATGAAGATTACGAAAATATGAGCGGTTATCCTGCTACCGGTATTACTGTCGGAACTGGAATTAGCTTTCAACTTTAGGGATTCCCACAAATTCTGACACAACTTAGGAATTCTCTGAAAATAACTTCCCCATTATTGATATTGTTCGTTTTGGGGTAAATGTACTGTAGAGACGTAGCATGCTACGTCTCTACACGACCTTATTTTTTTTGTACGTTCAAGAAAAATGAGTATGTTATTTTCAGAGCATTCCTTAGGAATGGGCATATCTACAAGTTTGGGGTATTTGGGGTATTTGGGTCAGACCTTGATTGCTGACGATTACTGCATAAGTATATAGCCAATTGCCCCAAAAATTTTATTCAAATCTGAAATTGTTATTCGCTCTTTTTGTTTAGTAAATAGAGTAAATTGAAGTCGTCCAAATTGCCAAAGCTCCCCATCAGTCACAACACCATAGACAAGATTTTCCTCACTCGTATTCATTCTTTGAGCTGCCACTAATTCAGCCAGGCATTGTCCCCAACCTTCTACAAAATTATTTTGTTTTGCCTCAACTACAACTAAAATTGGTAAACCAAGAACAGTTTTGCCTAATTCTGATTTTGTAGATATTAAATAATCAGGGGTTCCAGTTAGTTTACTACCAATGCTTATCGACTTATGACTCCAAAGCGTGTATCGATTAACAAAATTTTTGTAAATTTCACGTAATACTGGATAAACTACATTTTCGCACCGAGAAGCTTCTGATGAAAAAACATCAATATGCTCCATGTTAAACTCAAGTTCTTCAACAAAACTAGCTGATGGCCTTAAGTTGGCATACTTAATAAAATTATTTTCTTCATACTTTATGCTATATTCTTTCTGTACTTGTGAAATGGATTTATAATCTGTAAAAGCCATTTGTTCCTCCAATTATATTTACCAATAGAAAAAGATTAACTAATAAATATTTCCCCATTTAATAAACGAGGAACTCATTTTAAGAGTTTTCCATAGGAAATGTCAATTATATTCTAAATAAAATGTAATAAAAAAGGGACGTCTATGATTTTATGCTTTTGTCCAGCACATTTATGTTTTCCTTCAACAGGGTGAGATTATTTCAATGAAAAGCATAAAATCATAGACGTCCCCTTTTTATCTCTATCGGGACTTGTTATTAGATGCTCATTCCTTCGATTACACCCTCCTCATAACAAAAGCATTGACTGAATTATGCATGTCCGCTATTATATAACTTTTCTCAAATTGAACCTGGAAATCAAAACAACATTGCTCATCTGAAATCACACCTATGTATGAAAAACAATCCACCCTATGTTTGCCTTTTGGACATGGGTTTGATAAAAAGTTTAGAGGAATAAGTGATTGCGATTTCCTTAGGAATGCTCTAAGAATAGCTTCACAATTATTGATATTCGTTTTAAGGTAAATGTACTGTAGAGACAAAGCCAGGTCACTACACGTCCTTTTTTTGTTTGATCAATATGAAATGTGAGAATGGCTTTTTTTAAGTGTTCCTTAATAACAAAATCGGAGGTATTATTCATGAAAGAAAAAGTACAGGCCGCACTGGATAAAGTACGGCCATCTTTACAGGCTGATGGCGGAGATGTCGCGTTAGTTGAAGTTACCGATGATGGTATTGTTCGGGTACAACTTCAAGGGGCTTGCAAGGGATGTCCCATGTCTCAAATAACTTTGCGGGATGGCATTGAAAAATTTCTGAAAAAAGAAATCCCTGAAATCAAAGCTGTTGAACCTGCATAACTTATGAACAGGCTAAAATAATTTATTTCATTATAATTGTTTTAGCCTTTATCAAGGAGATAAGAATTTCATGCCCATTTCAAACAAACTCAAGGCATCCCTCACCCGAACATCATGGATTAGAAAAATGTTTGAAGAGGGGGCCAGGCTCAAAAAAATTCATGGGCCGGAAAATGTGTTTGATTTCAGTATTGGTAACCCCAATCTGGAACCCCCTAATAGTTTTCATCACACTTTGAAAAATATACTTGATACAAATCAGGCCGGCCTCCATGCCTATATGCCCAATGTGGGTTATGCTGAAGTTCGTCAGTCAGTGGCAGCTTATATATCCAAAGAACAGGGCGTTCATTTGACGGCTGATGACCTTATTATGACTTGCGGCGCTGCTGGTGCATTGAATGTCATTTTTAAGGCCATCCTCAACCCGGGAGAACAGGTCATTTGTCCATCACCCTATTTTGTTGAGTATGGTTTTTATGTTGACAATCATGGCGGCACTTTAAAACCCATCCCAACAACATCTGATTTTTATCTTGATATTGATGCCATTGAAAAAGCCATTGAACCCGAAACCAAAGCAATATTGATTAATTCGCCCAATAATCCATCAGGCCAGGTTTATCCCCAAGAACTTATTGCCTCACTTGCTCAATGTTTAAACTATCACGCAAACAATGGTCAGCCAATCTACCTGATATCTGATGAACCTTATCGCAAAATTGCCTTTGATAATACTGAAATCCCCGCCATTTTATCCAATTATGACCATAGCATCGTTTGTACTTCCTATTCAAAAGACCTGTCCATTCCAGGTGAACGAATCGGCCATCTGGCAGTACATCCCAAAGCACAAGATCGCTCTGACCTGATGCAGGCCCTTTCGATGGCCAATCGAATCCTGGGATTTGTCAATGCACCTGCAATGATGCAGCGTGCTGTTGGACTGATGCAGGGGGAACATATTGATTCTGGCATTTACCAGAAAAAAAGGGATTTATTGTGTGATGGTTTAAAACATGCAGGCTATGAATTTACTGTTCCAAAAGGGGCTTTTTATTTGTTTCCAAAATCGGCTGTGCCGGATGATGTTGCTTTTGTCAATGCACTTCAGGCTGAAAATATTCTGGCTGTGCCTGGAAGTGGTTTTGGATGTCCGGGGCATTTTCGTCTGTCATTTTGTATTCCTGATGACACCATTGTGCGGGCATTGCCGGGCTTTGAAAAGGTCATAAAACAATTTTAGGAAACCAACAAAGGAGAATAATTATGCCAGGATTTGAAATTTTTTCGGATGAAGAACGAAAAGAAGTTCAAGATGTCCTTGATACAGGTGTTTTGTTTCGATACAATTTTGAGGCCAATCGCAAAAATCACTGGAAAGCGGCCTCATTTGAAAAAGAACTTTGCCAAAAACTCAATGTTTGTCATTGTCATTTATGCTCCAGTGGCACGGCAGCCTTGAATATTGCAATGGCCAGTTGTGGTATAGGGGCCGGACATGAGGTCATTGTGCCACCATTCACCTTTTTGGCAACAATCGAAGCGGTCCTCAATGCCGGGGCAATTCCAGTTTTTGCAGATATTGATGAAACCCTCTGCCTGGACCCTGCTGATATTGAAAGGAAAATAACAAACCAGACACGCGCTGTCCTGCTGGTTCATATGTGCGGATCAATGGCTCATGTGAATGCCATTCAAAAACTTTGTCAAACCAAAAACATTGTTCTCATTGAAGATGCCTGCCAGTCACTGGGCGCCACCTTTAAAGGTAAAGCCTTGGGCTCATTTGGTTCAATGGGATGTTTTTCTTTTGATTATGTTAAAACAATAACATGTGGTGAAGGTGGTGCTGTTATTACCAATGATAGCAGCTTATATACAACAGCACAGGCATTTGCTGATCATGGTCATGACCATCTTGGTGCTGATCGCGGTAAAGACGACCATCCTGTTTTGGGATACAATTATCGTATCAGCGAACTGAATGCTGCTGTAGGATTGGCACAATTGAGAAAACTGGATCAGATTCTTGAAAAACAACGAAAACACAAACTGATTTATATATCCATTCTAAAGGATTGTGAATCAGTATCATTTCGAGAGATTCCAGATGAAAATGGTGATTCTGCCACATTTCTTTCCATTCTTTTGCCGGATGAAACAACAACCCGCAACGCATTAAAACAATTTAGTGATAATAATGTTGGGGGTGCAATCTACTGGTATGACAATAACTGGCATTATTTTCGTCAGTGGGAACACTTAAAAACACTCAATTGGCCATCCCCGCTGGCTGTGTCTGTACTCAAACAATCTTTTAATTATAAAAATCTGTCATTGCCTGTTTCTGATACAATTATGAGCCGAACCCTTTCATTTCAAATTAAATTATCCGATTCTGAAGATCAGGTGTCAACGCATGCCAATCAAATGAAACAGGTGCTAAAACAAATTTAATTATTTCAACGAAAGGACAAAAACAATGTTTCGTAATTTCAAGATGGTATCACATGTCGTTTATGGACGCGGCTGTTTTAATCAACTGGATGAAATTTTATCCCATAAACGTCAATCCAGGGATGATGTCATGGTTTTTATGGTGGATGATGTCTTTAAAGATTCACCGCTGGTGAACCAAATTCCCATACATAGTAAAGATATTCAGATATGGGTCAATGTTGATGACGAACCGAAAACCAAATACGTAGATAGCCTCACAGAAAATGTTAAGCAATTAGTCGACGATCATGCCTCAGGAGTCATTGGTATTGGTGGTGGCAGCACGATGGATCTGGCAAAAGCTGTTTCTTTAATGCTGACCAACCCGGGGTCATCATCAGATTATCAAGGCTGGGACTTGATCAAAAAACCAGCCGTCTATCATGTAGGAATTCCCACCCTATCAGGTACTGGCGCCGAAGTGTCACGAACCACTGTATTAACAGGGCCGGAAAAAAAATTGGGCATTAATTCTGATCACACTGTTTTTGATCAAATCGTTTTAGATCCAGATCTTATCGCCAATGCGCCCAAAGATCAACGCTTTTTTACTGGCATGGACTGCTACATTCATTGTGTTGAATCCCTTACAGGTACTTACTTGAACATGTTCAGTCAATCCTATGGTGAAAAAGCATTACAATTGTGCGAAGACGTCTTCATGGGTGAGGCAAGACCAGAAGATGATGAAAAACTAATGATGGCATCCTATTGTGGGGGAATGAGCATTGCTTATTCTCAGGTTGGTGTTTGCCATGCCCTGTCGTATGGACTGTCATTTGTTTTGGGCCTTCATCATGGTATTGGCAACAGTGTGGTGTTTGATTATCTGGATGAATTTTATCCAGATGGGGTTAAAATTTTCAAAAAAATGATTGATACCAATGAAATTGAGTTACCCAGAAATCTTTGCGCCAATCTGTCTGATGAACAGATGAATAAAATGATTGATGTGGCCCTGGTTTTGGAACCTTTGTGGGAAAATGCTTTGGGCAAGGACTGGAAATCTATGATGACACGTGAGCGTATTAGAGATTTATATTTAAAAATGTGATTGCGTCTATCAGGGGGAGTTTTTTAGGGGAGTTGGTATGAGTTGGGGGCAGACCTTTATTTTTGACTGTCAGGTCTGACCCCCATCTCATACCAACTCCCTAACCCAATAAAACATTATCAAAAGAAGGGATATTAACGTGTTAAACTGTTCTTTTAGCAATAAAAAAATATATTCTAGGATAAAAAATCGGTTTTTCATAGGAAAAAGTCTAAAATCAGTGCCCCAGGGAGCATTGATTCTATTCCCTTTAAATCATCGACTATCCTGTGGATTAACAGGAATACTGGCATATAAGAAAAAACAACCCAGATCCTTTGCTGTGGAAGCCCTGATTCAGGAAATGGAAACCATTTTTCAAAACATTGCAAGGGATAGCCTATCCAGCCTGGAATCACAAAAGTCTAATGACTATCTGGGGGGAAAAAAACGCATCCATGCTTTGTGGAATGCAGCCAGACAGTTTAAGCAAAAGTCTGCTTTTGTCGCAATCACACAATCCACAGACTTTTATCAATCCCTAAAAAAATTGGGAAATTCATTGGATCGCCTGGTTGAACAGGAACGACAGACATATGAAAACCAGAAAGGCCACTATTCACAGGAAATATCTCAGAACATATCTGAATCTATTGAAGATTTACAAGATGTGGCCTGGTGTATCCAAAGAGAAGTGCTTCGCAATGTCGATCAGGTATTTGCATTAATTGATTCCAGTCAGGCCTCACCAGAAATACAACAAATTGAGTTCTTTAAACAGGTCAATACAGTACTTAATAGTATTGATCGTTTAGAAGTTCGTGGACGCGACTCCGCCGGCATTTCATTTCTGTTTGTTTTGACAAGACCTGAATTCAGTGATTTTGAAACACATATTGTCAGTCATGACGTCAATGAATCTTATCAAAAAAGAAAACAACAGCCTTTGCTTCAAGATGCCAATATTCGTGTTTTTTATCGGGCTGATGAAACAGTCGCAATAACATTCACTTACAAAGTTGCTGCTGAAATTGGTCGTCTGGGCGACAATATTAACTATATTCGCAATCAAATTAAAAACGATTATCCCCTTCAGTTAATTTCCACCTGTCCCAATGAGTTTGTAACTGTTTCTGCCCATACACGATGGGCATCAGTGGGAGAGATAACAGTTTGCAATTGCCACCCTGTGAGCAATGATATTCAGTCCAAAAAGGGCATTATCCATGTTTGCTTAAATGGTGATATTGACAATTACCTTACCCTAAAAAAAGAGATTGAAACCCAGATGGGACCAATCCCTGAAATGATTACAACTGATACCCAGATTATTCCCATGCAGATTGAAAAATATTTGCTTCAAAATGATCCCATTGAAACTGCTATTCGAAAAGCAGTGAATGATTTTGAAGGTTCCCACGCTATCTCCATACACTCGGATATTGCACCCGGTAAAATCTATCTGGCACAAAAAGGCAGCGGACAGACAATCTTTGTTGGCATTGGCGCAGAAAACTATATTCCCACATCTGAAGTCTATGGCTTTGTGGAAGAAACATCATCATATATCAAACTTGATGGTGAAAAGAAAGTGTTGGGAAAAAATGGCCTGACCCAGGGACAGGTCTTTGAATTGGATCAAAATACTATCGGGGGCCTCGATGGAATTCGGGGCTGGTACTACGATGGCACTCCCATTGACATTACTGATGCCGATATTCTTACCACAAATATTACATCCAGAGATATTGATCGCCAGACGTTTCCCCATTATTTTTTTAAAGAAATCTCTGAATCATCAGTATCTGTTGAAAAAACCATTGAACATCGATGGACCTATAATGATGAAAATGTACCTGATATTTATCTGAGAGAACAAACAATCCCCAAAAATATTCAACAGGCATTATCAGAAGGACGCATCAAAAATATCTACATCATTGGTCAGGGAACCGCAGGTGTTGCTGCTCTAGCATCTGCCCATATCTTTGAATATTACCTGTATGATTCACCGATGAAAGTCTCTGCATACAAGGCATCAGAATTCAGTGGATTTATGCTTGAAGACACTGATGATCCAACATCATTAAACAATACCTTACTCATCGCAATCTCCCAATCCGGAACAACAACTGATACCAATCGCGCAGTGGATATGGTCAAAGCCAAGGGGGCATATACGATCGCCATTGTCAATCGCCGAGATTCTGATATGACATTTAAAGTCGATGGTGTAATGTACACCAGCTCAGGACGAGATATTGAAATGTCTGTGGCATCAACAAAAGCCTTTTATGCTCAAATTGTTGCAGGCGCGTTGCTGGGGCTGGCATTGACGAAAATCAGCGGTGTCCGGTCCAGTCAGTTTGTTGCCAATGAGATTCGAACCTTAAGGCAAATCAGTGGCCATATGCGAACTGTTTTATCTCAAGCCAAAAAAATTGAAGACTCTGCAAAGGCTGTTGCCACTACACGAAATCATTGGGCGGTTGTGGGCAGTGGTCCCAACAAAGCTGCTGCAGATGAAATACGTATCAAGCTCAGTGAACTTTGCTACAAAATTATTTCATCTGATTTTGTTGAAGATAAAAAACATATTGATCTGTCATCAGAACCTCTAATCATTATTTGTGCGGCGGGTTGCAAGGAATCTGTTCTGTCTGACATTATCAAAGATACCGCTATATTCAAAGCGCATAAAGCAATCCCCATTGTTATTGCTGATGAAGGTGAAGACCGCTTTGATAACTGCGCTCATACTGTTTTTCATGTTCCCAGACTGCCACAGCATTTTTCACCCATATTAAATACACTTATCGGTCATTTATGGGGGTATTACGCAGCTCTGGAAATTAATGAAAATTCTCGTTTTTTATATCATTTTAAGGAAGAAGTAACAGAATATATTGAAAACTCAACCCGACAAGGTATTGATATTTATGAAATCATGCTTGAAAAGTCTTTTCGTGAAATGATTGCCCGGTTTTATAATGAGTTTCGACTCAAGAAACGCAATCATAGCATCCCCCTGATCATGGGACTGGAGCTGGTATCTGATATCACCCTCTTGCTAAAATACTTGCAAGGTCGCTTGCCAGTGCGTGATTTTGAGCTGGACTTTGGTATCAAAGGTACGCCCAAAAATATGCTAGATACCTTGTATGAATGTCTTGGAAAAGCAATCAATAATATGGCCCGACCCATTGATGCAATCAAACATCAGGCAAAAACAGTGACAGTTGGCACCAGTCGCATTTCTGAAACTGTTGAAGGTTTATTATTTGAAGCTGTTCAGAAACGATTCAAGCTGGATCAATTGATAACCAAAAATGTCATTGTTTTGAGAAACTTGCAGAATGTTGTCGATCAGATAGAAGGATCCATTGTCTACAAAGTGGGGGGACTGAATGTACTGGGTGAACCTACTGATGACTCATTTCTGGAGGTTGTTGAAAAAGAGGGCTCATCTCAAGAAATTGATTCCAGGTTTGAAAGTGATAAAAAACTCAAAGGTATCAAGCGCATCATTGTCCGACAGGGAAATGTCTTTATCGGAAAAGGCCGAGTGGACAATCGAAAAATTCTGGTAATACCCATTATTTCAACATCACCCAACACACCCCATATTATTGAACATATCCTGCTATTGAATATATCACTCAAACAGACTGTGAATCTTGAAACAAAAATCATCGCTTTGGGAGATAAGCGAGAGCATATTCAAAACATCGTCCAGGAAAGCAACATTATCTGGAAAAACGAATTTCTGGATCTACTGCCCCTTGAGGATCTATTTGGACAATCGGCAGAAAAAATTGCCGAAGGCATTATGGCAATGCTTGTAAATCATAAGAAAGGAGTATGATATGGTGAGAACTGAAATTTCTTTGTTTTTAAAAAATTTGCCTGGTGAAATGGGAAAATTGGCCCAGCTAATGGGCGACAATGATATTAATATTGATGCATTAACCATTCAGGATGCATCCGAGTATGTTCGTCAATTGTTCATGGCGCGGGGCAAGTCTCTCAAGAGAATAGCATCAAGCTCTTCTTATCAGTCCATGAACAGAGATTCTGCGGAATATGCATTGGTCAGATTACTGGTCAACCATACTGACAAGGCCGTGGATTTATTGGCACAAAAAGGATATATCTTTGATATTATGCCGGTTATTGCTCTTGAAGTTGAAAACAAACCAGGCTCTTTGGCTCAAATCACCCAAAAATTTGGCGAGAACAATATTAATATCAATTATTTGTATGGATCTGCACTGGCTGAAAACCAGCGGTATTTGTTTATTTTTTCACCTGAAAACATTGAAGTTGCATCGGAAATATTTTCATAAGTAAGCGATCATAAATTTTCGGGTACTCCTTAATAATAATTATTTTTATAATAATAATTGTTATAATAATAATTATTATTATAATTATTTTTATTATATTCTTATCGTTAAATTATGTTTTTTCATGGTATGTTATGAAATTTTATAATCGCAAAATAGAATTAGATACCATTAATGAGTGGGTCAATCTGTCAAAAAAATCAACTCAGGTGGGTGTTATATTTGGACGTCGTCGTATAGGAAAAACGCGTTTAATTAAGGAATCACTCAAAAAAAAGAACTATTTATACTTTTTCATTGAAAGAAAACCCATTACCGAATTATTGAATGATTTTATTGAAGCAATCGCTGATCTTATTGATTTACCATCAGGCATTCAATTGCAAGATTTGACTACTTTTTTTCAATTAATCGTACAGATTGCTCAAAAAAAACAACTGACCCTTGTTTTTGATGAATTTCAAAATTTTCGATTACTGCTTACTCATTGAACAATAATAAAATAGAATTTTTGAGAGCATTCAATGCGTTTTCAACTGCATTATTCATATTTTCATATTATTAATAAAGAATATCAATATTAAATATTGATAATTGATAATTGATTTTTATTTTCTAATAATATAAGAAAGGCAAATATCAGGGAAATATAGGAAAACTCGAAAAATAAGTTCCCCATTTACTTATGTGCCAGCCCGATGTAGGGGCGAACCTTGTGTTCGCCCTCGAACTAATAACGCTTTCGTTCCTATGTACGATGGGCGAACACAAGGTTCGCCCCTACATCGGGCTGGCACATAAGGAAATGAGAAATTTATTTTTCGAGCATTCCTTAACCCTTGACAGAAAGGAATAAATTTTTTCATGAATAAACAATTACCCTTTAAAGAAAATATACTCATAGTTGATGACAAACCCGAAACCCTGTCTGTTTTGACAGAAATACTCATTGAGCATGGGTACAATATAAGAACAGCATTGAATGTGGATATTGCATTGAAGTCAGCCTGTCAATATACACCAGATTTAGTTTTAATGGATGTTCGAATGCCTGGCACAGATGGCTTTGAAGCTTGCAAGATGCTCAAAAGAATAAAACAACTTCAACATGTTCCAGTAATTTTTTTAACTGGAGCAACCGATATTAATGCCAAAATCGCTGCGTTTCAATCCGGAGGCGTGGATTATATTACAAAACCTTTTGCCAATGAGGAAGTCCTTGCGCGGATTAAAACTCACCTGATCATCAAACAGGAACGTGAACGATATCAAGCCCTGGCTGAGGCGACAACTGAAGGAATACTCATTCATGATAATGGTGTTATTGTTGATATTAATCCTGCTTTTGAAACAATGATGCACTGCGGCAAAGATATTATTTCAAAAAATATCAAAACTGTTTTGTCTACAAAATCACTGAAAGCCCTGTCCCAACTCCCCAAAAAAAACAAAGAATATTGTATCATTAATGAACAACTATTTGATGGAATTGTTGTGATGGCTGAAGCCAAAACTAAATCAATTCTGTATCAGGGACAACAAATACAAATGATTGCTTTGCGGGACATAACAGATAACATACGTCTGGAAAGAGAAAATGTGTCACTGATGTCATCTGTTTCAAATAATCACCGCCTGGGAGATATGGTGGGAAAAAGTAAAGTGATGAAAAGAATCTATAAAAAAATTATTCAACTGGCAGCTTCTGATGAACCGGTGCTGATTTCTGGAGAAGGCGGTACAGGAAAGAAACTGGCAGCCCATAACATTCATTTGATGAGTTCGCGTGCCAAAAAAGCATGTGTATTGGTCAATTGTTCCACCCTATCGGATTCATTGTTTGAAATCGCTTTTTTTGGATATCAAAAAGGGGCCTTTAAGCGTGCAATTTCAAATAACGCTGGCTTTTTTGAAAAGGCCAATAAGGGAATTCTTTTGTTAGATAAAATTGATACATTGAGCATCAATATGCAGGACAAACTGCTTCATGTCATTGAAACCGGTGAATACAGACCTTTGGGTGGAAACATCAAACATGCCAGATTTCGAATTATTTCAACTACAAACAAAAACCTTAAACACATGGTTGATCAAGGCAAAATGCTCCCTGATTTTTTTCATTTTTTGAATGTTCTCAGCCTGATAAAGCCACCCCTGCGGGATAGAAAGGAAGATATTCCAACATTGGTCAAGTTTTTTGTTGAGAATAATCAATCACTGAATCCAAACAAGGGGATCATCACCGATTGCATCATGGATAAATTAATAGAATATAACTGGCCAGGAAATGTCGCTGAACTCTTTAATGAGCTGAAACAGTATCTTACCGGTAAGTTGGATAAAAAGTCTGCGAATATTTTACCTCATAAATCTGTTTCAATTTCTAACCTGTTTTTTGATTTAAATGAAAACATTACCCTGGCTGATGCTGTGGCACACTTTGAACAGTGTTATATACAACAGGTTCTTGATATGAATAATGGGAGAAAAAACAAAACATCCGAAATATTGGGTGTAGATCCACGAACCCTTTATAATAAGATGAACAGAAAAGAAACATCATAAAGGGGAAATGGAATTAGAGCATAAAAAAATAATTTTTTTTATTTTTTTTAAAAAAAAGTGTAAGAATTTTAAAAATTTCGTGTCTATATATATAAGGGGGGCAAAAAAAAAAGAATAATAACGCCTGAGAACAATTAAACATCATAAAAACGACAATATTACAATGAAAGACAAATACTTTAACTTAACGACAGTCCAACAGGAAATATGGTTTGACCAGTTACTTCTTTCTGATCTTCCCATTTATAACATCGGTGGGTATATTCAAATTGATGGTGGGGTGAATCAGCAATTATTTCAAGCAGCCATTCGCTTTGTTGTCAATACCAATGAAGTTTTTCGTACAGTGTTTCTCACCAATGATTCTAAACCCGCTCAATACTTTCAAGAAAAACTGGATTATCATCTGCCATTTCTAGATATGTCTGATGATGATTATCCTGAAAAAGCGGCCATATCCTGGATGAAACGCAAATTTTCAAAGGTGTTCCAACTGGATCAGCCGCCTTTTTTTGAGTTTGCATTGATTCAACTCAATCAAGAAAAATATTTTTGGTTCATAAAAATGCATCATCTTATTGCTGATGGCTGGTCAATTTCTTACTGCGTACAAAGGGTTTCACGTGTTTATAATGCCTTGTGTAACCATCAAAAATTAGACAGGCATGAATTTTTATATCAGAAATTTATTCATGATGACCACGCATTTACGCAATCAGATGCCTATCCAAAGAATATGGCCTATTGGAAATCTCAATTTAAAACCATCCCCAAAAGCATGTTTACGCCAATTCATCCAGACAAACGATTACAAACAGAATTGTTTACATTTTCAATTGATCGATCCTTTTATAATCAAATAACAGATATTGCACAATCCCTGGGACAAACACCCTTTCGATTATTCATTGCAGCATTCTATATTTATTTTGGCAGAATTACTGGAAACAAAGAATTTGTCATTGGCGTGCCCATTCTGAATCGTCAATCTGATCATTTTAAGCAAACAATGGGCTTGTTTGTGGGGGTTATCCCTGCACGTTTTGCTTTTGGATTTGACTTAACATGCCAATCATTAATGAAATCCATTCAGAAGGTGTTTCGTGAACACTTTCGTCATCATCGGTTACCTGTTTCTCAAATTAAACATGCAGTGGGTCATTATAAAAGACCTTTGTTTGATATTGAATTGTCTTTTGAAAAACACAACTACGCCATTGATTTAAATGGGGCCAAAGGTCATGCGCATACATTGTTATCAGGCTATCATGCACAACCCATGACCATCTTTGTGCGAGAGTTTCATGATGATACTGATGTTTGGGTAGATATTTGTTATCAGACTGCTTTTTTTCAGTATCAGGATATAAAGAGATTTAAAGATCGTTTATTGGTATTGCTGGCAGACATTTGTCAGTCCCCAGAAAAACAATTAAGACAATTCAATTGCCTGCCTCAATGGGAAAGGGATCTCCTTTGCATTCAATGGAATCAAACCCAAAAGCCATTGAATGATCAGCGCTGTATTCACCAGATGATTGATCAACAGGCCCAAGAACATCCCCATGAAACCGCTGTGGTATATGAAAATACTTGTATAAATTTTCAGGAACTTAAAGACCTTACAGATAATATTGCCTGGAAACTCCAACATATGGGCGTTCAAGCCCAAAGCTGTGTGGGCTTATTCACAGAACGTTCATTAGAGATGATTGTTGGTATTGAATCCATTTTAAAAGCGGGTGGGGCGTATGTTCCCATAGATATTCACGCATCTAGCAATCGGATAGCCCATATGATCAACGATGCGGGCCTCAAGCTCGTTCTGACAATGTCCAGGTTGATTCCTCTTTTGTCAGAACATAATGTATTAACAGTTTGTCTGGACCATATTGATTTAAAGACCAATGATCCTTGCTGTATTCCCAGGCCAATGAGTATACCGAATCACCTGGCTTATGTCATGTATACATCGGGTTCAACCGGCCATCCGAATGGCGTTATGATTGAACAGGGCGCATTGACACATTTATACTGGGGATTGTATGAGACCATTTATTCCAGTTTTAACCAGTCCTGCAGAATTGCATTAAATGGTCCTATATCCTTTGACACATCAGTGAAACAAATAATTCAGATAGCTGGAGGGCATTGCCTGGTCATTATACCTGAAAACGTAAGAAGCCATCCAATAAAACTGAATCATTTTTTAAAAGACCAGCATATTGATGTATTGGACATTACCCCCTCGCAATTAACTGTATTTTTGGAAGAAAATCCATTGGATCAGTTGGATTATCCTCTGACAGTTTTAATTGGCGGAGAGGCTATAAAGCCATCCCTTTGGAAAAAGTTATACCAGATCCCCCAATGGACAGCCTATAATCTTTATGGGCCCACAGAATGCACAGTTGATTGTATCATGTGCAAAATAAACCACACCATACCTGAACCGGTTCTTGGAAAACCCTTGCCCAACACCCAGGTATACATTCTGGATCATTTTCAACAACTCCTTCCCATTGGTGTGACTGGAGAACTTTACATTGGCGGCGAGCAGCTTGCCAGAGGGTATCTTAGCCAACCGGAGTTGACTTCTGAAAGATTTGTGTGTCATTCCTTTGATAATAAGAAACCTGTAAGATTATTTAAAAGCGGCGATCTGGCAAGATATCAACCAGATGGAAACATTGTTTATGCGGGCCGAAATGATTTTCAGGTAAAGATTCATGGCATCCGATATCATTTGAATGAAATAGAACATATACTGGAAATATATCCATCAGTCAAAGATTGTGCCGCAATCCTTCGAGAAGACCATATTTATGCCTTCATTGTTTTTAAAACTGCCTCAAAGGATATATCTGAATGGTCTGTCATGGAACATATCAAGAAACACCTTGGCAATTATATGATTCCTGTTTCAATAATCCCAATAAATGAACTTCCTTTAACTCCGCATGGTAAAATAGATCGGGACGCCCTTGACATTCCAGAATATTTACTATCCAGACAAACCGCATTCATTGCGCCTGGAAATGCCTTGGAATCGACAGTCGCAATGATCTGGTCCAGGGTTTTAAAGTATCAGCCGGTTAGCATGAAAGATCATTTTCTGGAATGCGGCGGCGACTCCCTTGGGATGATGCGTCTTGCGGCCCGAGTTTATCAAGAATTGTCTGTGGATATCAGCATCAAAGAGATCTTTGACCATTTAGAACTGGATTCCTTATGTCAATTGATTCAACAAAAACCCCAAAGTCCTTTTGCACGCATTCGCCCGCAACCTTTTCAAAATGAATATCCCGCATCGCCAGCTCAACATCGGATATGGATATTGGATCAAATGGATACAACACACACTGTTTATCATATTTCTGGTGGGTATGAAATAAAGGGTTTTCTTGATGTTGATGCATTAACAAAAGCGTTTCAGTTGCTTATTCAGCGTCATGAAAGCCTTCGGACTGGATTTTTCTACAAAAATGGCCAGTTAAAACAAGTAATATCACAGAAAACCAGTTTTAAGATTAACCCCATCCCTTTGAATGGACCTGAAAAAACGCTAAAGGCGATCATTGTAAAGTCAAAAGCATTGCTTCAAAAAGCCTTTGATCTATCCAGGCCACCACTTTTAAAGGCATATCTCTTTGAAATAGGTGCGAAACATTCTGTTTTAGTGATCAATATTCACCATATTATCAGTGATGGCTGGTCGCTTCAGATTTTTATAAACGAATTATCCATTTGTTATCAGGCACTAACAGCCAATCAACACCCTCAATTACCTGAAATTCATATTCAGTATAAAGATTACACCTTATGGCAGCAGCAATTGCTAGAATCCAATTATGGCCAAAAATTAAAGAAATTCTGGCATCAGGAATTATCTGGAGAATTATCAAGAATCGATTTTCCCACAGATTATTTTCGCCCCAGGCACATGCATTATGATGCCGATTATTTAGAGTTTAATATCATAGACCACAATGCACAACAGCTAATAGATTTCTGCACCCAACAAAAGGTCAGTTTATTTGCAATGCTTACCGCCCTGGTTAATGTATTGATTTTTAAATATACCTGTGAAAAAACAATCATGATAGGTTCTCCTGTTGCTGGAAGAACGCATACTGACTTGAATCATCTAATGGGCTGTTTTTTAAATACCATCGTGATAAAAAATCACCTGAACCCGGATCTAAGTTTCCTGACATTTCTTAATCAGGTCAGTCAACACATTGTAAAATGTCTATCCAATCAACTCTATCCCTTTGATCAATTGGTTTCCGAACTGATTCAACACCGCACACCCCATCGCCATCCATTTTTTGATATCATGATTTCAGAAGTCCTGGTTGATGAACATACCCCACTTAAATTCAATGATCTTTCTGTGCGGCCATTGGAACGTATTCATCCTGTCAGCCCTTTTGATCTTGTTTTTACATTGATTTCTCAAAAAAATATGATTCGATTGGGTATTTTATATAAAAAACAGTTGTTTAAAAAAGAAACCATTCTCCGCATGTGGGGGCATATCCAATGTTTATACAAAGCAATCATGGCCCACCCCGATCAACCCATAAAAAAAATACCGATTTTAACAAAAAAAGAAAGGCAACAGGTGCTGTATCAGTGGAATCAAACCTGGACCCATTATCCGGATCAATCCACATTTGATCAATTATTCACAAGGCAATCAGAGGGAAAACCAGATGCAATGGCTGTTATTGATCATAACAACAGAAAAATGACATATTCACAACTCAATCAGGAGTCAGATCGTTTTGCATATTGGCTATTCAAGGCGGGTGTGAAACCTGGAATGGTTGTAGGATTGAATCTGGATAGATCCATTGATTTGATTATCGCGTTTTTGGGCATTTTAAAAGCAGGGGGCGTGTATCTTCCATTAGATCCAGAGTATCCCACAAAGCGATTAAATTTTATGCTCAATAATACCCAAGCCGCTTTTTTAGTCACCAAAAAAATATATAGAAAGAGATTTTCTGATTATCACCACAAGCTGATTGTGCTTGAGGATTTCAAAAAGGACCCGGAATTGGGCAACACTTTATCAGCTATCAATGGAAATGCTCAGCAAGCCGCTTATATTATTTATACATCGGGTACAACAGGTGTTCCAAAAGGCATAATGATCAAGCATCAAGGATTGTGTAATCTTGTGGATGCCGAAAAAAAACGATTTTATTTAACTGACAGCAGTCGGGTACTTCAGTTTTCATCCATTTCATTTGATGCCTCAATTATGGAAATAACTATGGCCCTGGGATCAGGCGCATGTCTTGTTATCATAGACGATATCCACAGAGTCCCTGGCCCCAAATTGGTCCATTTTATTCGTCACTATCAATTAAGTCATCTCATGCTGCCACCATCCATATTGAGCTTTATGCCATCAGATCCTTTGCCTTCAGTAAAAGTATTGATTGTTGGCGGAGAACATTGTCCTATTGCTATGGCACAAAAATGGTCCAAGAATCGAATATTCATCAATGCTTATGGCCCATCGGAAGCCACTGTTTTTGTGTCAACAGCAAGGTATCATCATACTATGGACCGATTGCCCATTGGAAAACCCATTGAAAATACACAGCTCTATATTCTGGACAAATATTTACAGCCAGTTCCAGTTGGCATTCCTGGGATGCTTTATATTTCTGGCGTGGGCCTTAGCAGTGGGTATATCAATCGACCGGATTTGACCAAACAACACTTTATCCCCAATCCATTTTCTAAAAACCCAAAGAATCGACTGTACAAAACTGGCGATAAGGTGAGATATATGCCAGATGGTAATATTGAATATCTCGGGCGCATGGACCAACAGATTAAAATAAGAGGTATTCGTATTGAATTAAAAGAAATTGAATCTTTGCTGTATCAGCATGGTTGCATTCATGAATGCGTTGTGCGATTGGATCCCGGTACCAATCAAATTGTCGCATATGTCGTGTTTAAAAAGGCGTCTGCTTCAAGGGAAAATGATTTAATGGCCTATTTGAAAAAGCAAATCCCTGCATACATGATGCCCTCCCATATGATTTCAATGAAGGTACTCCCCAAAACCCCTGTTGGAAAAATAGACTTAAAGTCACTTCCTGAAACAGTCCAAAAACAAAGACAACATTATCCACCAACAACAGAGCTAGAAACTGAACTGGTTAAAATTTGGGAAACAATATTGAATTATACACCCATTGGCATAACCGATGATTTTTTTGAGCTGGGGCATTCCATAAAAGCCATGCAAGTTATTCAGTCAATCAATGGGGTCTTGCATTTAGATATTTCAATCAATCAACTGTATACGCATTCAACCATCAAAGATCTTTCAAAATCAATACAGTCAATGAGAAAAGGCGGAGAAGCATTATTATTAAAGCCCTCATCAACAAAAGACTACTCGCACAAAGGCTTGGTTTCTATCCAGGCAAATGGAAAGCACAAGCCCATATTTTGTGTACATCCTGTTGAAGGATATGTGGATTGCTATAATGAACTTTCCCGCTATTTGGGAAACGCTTATCCCCTTTACGCATTTCAGGCGGATGGCATCACGCCTGGCACTGTCCCTTCCAAAAATATTTTAGCAATGGCAAGAAACTATATCCAGTTAATGAAAGAGATTCAACCCAATGATTTATATACTATTGTTGGATGGTCATTTGGGGGGGTCGTTGCCTTTGAAATGGCGTGCCAGATTCAAACAATGGGACAAAAAGCAGAATTGGTTCTGATTGATGCGCCGGCTCCAGGGTTAAAAATTGATACTATTGATAAGCACATTGACATCTTTTTGAAGAAATTTGATATGGATCAAAAACAAGTGGCACATGTCATACAATCACATCTGTTGGCATTAGAAAACTATAAACCCACCCAAAAATATCATGGTAAATTCATATATGTTCAGGCACTGGGTTCTCAAGGCCAGGATGACAGAATGAATCAATGGGAGGCTATGGCGGTGGATGGTGGTGCAGTGGTTGTTGGGTTAAAGGGAGATCATTATGATATGTTAAAACGACCTTGTGTTGAAGAAATTGGTGATCTAATTACATTGGAATCGGACCGCCCCTAATGACCTATGAAAAATAACTTGACATGTGAATGTTATTTTTTTACATTGGGGTCGGACCAAGAAAACTAATTGAATTAAATGATAAAAGTTGAATTTTTAAGGCCAAAAACCCCCCTATAACGCTCATTTTAGGGGCAAAAAGAGCGTTATAGTAATGATAAGTTCTCCATCTTGAATCGGCAAGCAGTCACCTACGCGAGGCAATACCCAGGCCATGAAAAACCATAATTACGATTCTGATCACTCTTTAACCCTGAACTGTTAAACTAGGCCCTTTCAGGGCTACCCCAAAGTATGTTATAATTGACTGCAATATACCCGAAGATTTATGCTCGCCTACTTATTGGTTCAAAACTGAAAAATTCCGGCAAAACCCTTTTAGGAGTTTATTATGAAACGTTTTTATCGAGCATGTGTGGCATCCATTTTTCTTGGATGCCTTATTTTGAATCCTGTGCAAGCCAGTTTTATGGAACAAATACTGGTACACACCAAAGCCATTTCCCTGGGCAATTCAGTTACCGCTAATCCCCCGGGACATATGGCCATTCATTACAATCCTGCAGGGCTATCGCAATTAGAGGATGGCATTGTTGTGGGACAGGGCTTTGCCCTTGTCAGGTTGGAAAGAACTTACAAATTTAAACCAGACCTGACTTACAATGATAAATTTGACCCAAAAGAAGATCCAGTTTCCTATGAAAAAGGGGCAGTTCGGAATGGTCGTATTTATATCCCATTTGCCGGCGGCATCAATCTGCCTGTTTTGGCAGCGCCGGTGCCATCAGGCATGTCCTACAGAAAACCCTGTTCCAAATGGACATTTGCCAATGGCATTTATGCGCCTTTTGCTGGCGGATTTGAGCATAGCCATGAAGAGCCCGAACGATTTCAAGGTGAGGCGGTTTATTTACAGCATTTGATGTATGCATCTCCATCAGTCAGTTATCAGGTAAATGATCAACTGGCTTTGGGTTTATCCCTGGGCATGGGACAAACAGCCATGGGTGCGTTGACTGATGTTCGGGCACCGGCCATTGTTGATTTAACCAACTTGTTGAGAGATCTGGGCAGTCGAGGGGTCAAAGGTATTCCACCTTTTAATGTCAATATTGGTATTTTTGAGAGAGTGGCTGATTTAGAATTTGATGTGCGTGATGATTTCACACCATCGTTTAATTTTGGCGTACTTTATCAACCCAATCACTGGTTAACACTGGGGGCAGTGTATCAAAGTCCAATCAAGGTTGATTTAGTGGGACGATACCAATTTAGATATTCTGATAAACTAATGGAAATGCTAGATTGGCTGAACACCCAAACTGGGATGAGCGATGAAACCTGGAATAGATCCCATGTGAACAAACAAATTGAATCTGGCCGCCTGGACATGGTGGGGTTTGAATTTCCCCAGCGGGTTCAGCTGGGTGTTATGGTCAAACCTTTTCGTCGCTTAAAAGTTATGATGGATTGGCACTGGACAGATTGGACATCAACTGATGCCTATGTCATGCAATTTGATCAAAATATTCAGGTTATCATGATGACCCAAATGTTGGGTTATGATGGCCCTGCTTATCAACTGATCTATCCCAAGCATTTTGACAACCCCTGGCATTTAAGTGTTGGTTTTGAATATGAAATGCACGATTGGCTTACAGTCCGATTGGGCTTCGAAGACCGCCAAACCTGTGCCAAAGATCATTTGTTTGATTTGTTTTCATTGCCAGATGTTTATTTGTATGGTGCCGGACTTGGCATTCAGTGGGTACCGGGTTTAGATATTGATTTGGGTGTGGCCTACCTGACATACAACGATTACTACGTACCCAACAATACCAGTACCAACCTGAACTACACTGGCAGCGGCACACCTGTTTATAGTCCCTTTGCCGGACAACACTATGAAACCAGCTTTAATACTTACATTGCCAGTATGAATATGACAGTTACATTTGATTTGTTGAAGGATTATATTGAGCGAAAAATGATTTCATGGGGGATATATTAAGATTGAAGCAATCCAGGGCTAACATGATTTGCGTGTTTCAGGACGACCATAAGGTTTCGCCCTAAAACGCGCAAACCGAAATCAAGATAGTGGACTCTCTTTGCATACGCCATAGTATACGTCGCTTTAAATATAATCCCCGCGCTGGAATTTAAAATATTCAACTGATGCCGCTACCTGTAAATTGTTTATGAGTTGCGTCAATGAATGGCTTTTATCACCTTGTACGTTTTTATCTTTATACAGGTCGTCAGCAGCATGTTTCATCGTCAACAAAGCAGGTTCAATATCTTTGAGGGTTTTGTTTGGATTGCTTAAATCCTGGGAATATCGTTCAAACAAGTCCAGAACTGAACCCACTTTTTCAGCAACCGCTTCTCGGGGGGATACCATATTGACAAACTGAACAGTTTGAACCTCATGAATATTTCCCGATGGCTTCACTGGGTTGGAATCATTGTGAACCGGTTTTTCAGAAAATGCATCCAAATAGGTTTGAAATTCTGTTGAATGCGAATCAGTCGAATTTTGCCGGGATATTTTTGCCGACTGTGAAAGTGCGTTTATGTTTTGTATATCCATTTTTTTACCTCCTTTGCCCTTTAATTACTTCGTTTTTATGGGCATCAGGTATAAACAAATATGTTTGTTACCTTTATCAATTATCTCAAATTGCAAGGAGTGGGCCATTTTTAAAGTGTGGGTTATTGTTCGGAGGGCGAACACAAGGTTCGCCCCTACATTGATTTTGGTCATAGGGCTGCATAATTTTTTTTCAGTGCCGATTTTTTGACTTTCATAGTTGCCGTCATGGGCAGGCTATCAATCAATCGGATATGTCTGGGATGTTTATATTTTGCCACCTTACCTTGTAAATAGGTCAGCACGTCATTCTTATCAATCTGACAATCCGGGGCAGGTACAATAAAGGCCAATCCGGTTTCTCCCCATTGCTCATCAGGTATACCAATTATGGCAACATTTGAAATGGATGGATGATTTGACAATACTTTTTCGACCTCTGCTGGATAGACATTTTCCCCGCCGCTTCGATACATATCCTTTTGACGATCCACGATGTAAAAATAGCCTTCTTCATCCATATATCCCAGATCACCGGTGTAAAGCTTTCCATTGACAATGGTTTTGGCCGTTTCTTCTGGTAAATTCCAATACTGGCTCATCACTGTGGGGCCTTTGGCAACTATTTCTCCCACTTCACCTGGACGAAGGGGCTGTCCATCATTGCCTTCAATCCAGATTTCAGTAAAAAAACCAGGCTTGCCAATTGACCCTTGTTTTCGTTTGATATCTGCTCTGGGCATCAACATCATGGCAGAATTTTCAGTCTGACCAAAACCTTGCTGCATGTATAATCCACGTTCAGCCAGAGCTTCAAAAAGGCTGGCTGGTGTGCGTTCACCACCGCCAACAACACATCTGACCGAACTGACATCAATTTCATCCAGTTTTCCAGTATCCAGAATCATTCGCCACATGGTGGTTAAAGCAAAAACAATCGTCGCCCTATATCGTTGGATATCCTGGGCAAACTCATTGGCATCAAAGCCACGTCGCATGATTATTGTCATACCGGAATTCAATGCCGGTGTGGCAACAATGAACAGTCCACCTGAATGAAACAAAGGCATTTGTGCCACAAGAATATCATCAGGCGTGGCATTGGTATAGATACTGACCTGAAAGTTTTTAAAATACGTCTGACAGTGAGATAAAACAGCCCCCTTGGGATTACCTGTCACACCCGAAGTATACACAATGGCAAGGGGATCATCAATGTCAACAGGGACAGGCGGGGCCATCGGTGTTTTGGGTTGATTTCTAACAATATCATTAAAGTCAGTGGCCCAATCTGGACATTTGGGAAGCTCAAAACCAGGAATTGTTGGGCTTCCACTGGCACTGAAAACAAACTTGTCCGACTCAACTTTCAAATGCGTCCGAATGGCATCAAGGTTTAGCAAAAATGAATCATGAAAAACAAGCATTCTTGCACCGCAATCAATGAGCTGATATTCCAGCTCTGGCCCTACCAATCGCCAGTTGAGTGGAACAAAAATCGCTCCGATTTTGGCACAGGCAAAATAGAGTTCTAAAAATTCAACACAGTTAAGCATGACTGCACAAACGCGATCCCCTTTCTGGATTCCTTTTTTTAGAAGCATATGGCCGCATTGATAAATACCTTCCAGCAATCGTTGATATGATATGGATTCATCTTCAAAATATATTGCTGTTTTGTCAGGATGCATTTGTACACGTTTTTCAATAATTTGACAGACATCCCATTGGACATTCATAGATAACTCCTTTCAAATACAAGCGAACAAGGGGCGTAAATACGCCCCTGAAAATGTTCGCTTCACAATGGTTTATGCTGCTTTTTGATAATCATCAGCCAATGATTCAACACCTGCAGATTTTCCCCAGGGCGCTTCCCCGGGACCGACAACCTGTTGAACCTCGCCAGTCAATTCATCCACTGCTATGGTTGACAAGCATTTGGGGCATTGGCGCATGCTGATTGAAGCATCAATGCGGGCATTGTATAAATATCTGAAATTTTTTGGTTCATCTTCATAGTCACAATTGATACATTTCATGGTTCCCTCCTTTATATCCCTTGAACTGTCCTTTGAATAATATTGTCCTGGGTTTTGCGGCTGATATCAACAAAATGAGCACTATAACCCGCAACCCGAACAATAACCTCAGAATAGTTATCGGGTTCTTTTTGTGCGGCTCTCAAGGTTTTATCAGAGACCATATTGAACTGCACATGATCAATTCCCAGATCAGCCCAGGTTTTGATATATGCTTTCCAAAGCTGATACCCTTTTTCCCCGGCTGCCTGTGATGGCGACAAACGTTGGTTAAGCAAGAATGCGCGTCCATCAGTTATATGATCAATTTTTGCACAAGATTTCATCACCGCAGAAGGCCCTTTTTTATCCAGCCCCGGCCCCGGAGAAATACCACCATCATAAAGGGCGTCACCCAGACGTCGGCCATTGGGTAAGGCACCGACAATATTGGCATAGTGAATATTGGCACTGACATTTTCTGGTAAAATAGGCCAGTTGTTCCCAGAGGGACACTTGATGACTTTTGAAAATCGCGCAGCTTCTCGCAAACATCGCAGCATGATACTATCAACATAATCGTCGTCATTGCCCCATTTGGGTGCATTTCTGACAAAATCCAGACGCATCTTTTCCTGAGATTCCCAGTTATTTCGGAGGGCATCAATGAGTTGGGCCATTGTATATTTTCTGTCATCATAGATCAGTTTTTTGATTGCTGCCAGACTGTCAATGTTTTCCACCCATGTAAAGGCAGTAATCCAGCAGTTACCCCTGTCCCCCTCAGGGCTAACAGCATCCAGCCCCGATTCAACAGCTCGCTGGGAAATGCCGGATAGAAATGGTCGTCCAAAAAATTCAGGATCTTTGCTTCGTGCAAGATTGACTGTACGCACGAGTGTGCTGAAAAGCCATTCCATTTGTTGTACCCAGGCCCCAAAAAACGCCTCAAAATCCTTGAATGTAGTTGGGTCGCCGGATTTTGGGCCCATCTGCATATTCACAACATGGTCGTATCCATTGTGAAGTACATATTCGATAATTTTTGCACAGTTGGCTGTTGCCGATGCCATTCGCATGGGTTGAAAACCATTTTTTGTTGGCGGGCATGGCGACATACAAGCCTGGTGAAGCCACAAACGTGCTTCTTCAATTGGATGTCCATGCCAGTGCATGGCATTGGCAATGAGAATTGGATCGTTTCGCATACTGGGATATCCCAATCCCTGACGAATACATTCAAAAATTTCGCGCATGATTTCATCAGACACTCGGGGATGCCATCTAAACCCAAAAGTCGGATTGGCCACCCGAACCAGTCGGGCTGCCTGAAGCATTGCTATGGTCATGTCATTGCAGGCATCAGAACCATCTGGTTTGACACCACCCAATGTCCATACCCAGGTACCGGTGATCCCTTGAAGTCCCTCACGTGCCCAGCGTGGCGCAAATCCGCCCACTTCATAGGCGCGAATCATGAACTCACCGATCAAGTCAAGGGCTTCTTCACGTGTGATATTTTTTTCAATGTTGACATCTTTGTCAAAATAGGGGCCATGATAGTAATCCGGGCGTGCAGGCCATGCGCCTTCATGGGCTTCCAATCGTGCGAGAATTTGGATAAAAAGATCATACTGAAGGGATTCATGCAGATTTCTGGGCGGTCGTGCGGGGACCTGCTCACAGGTTTGTGCAATTTTTTCCAGATCCGCTTTGCGATCATCATCTGTTTCAAAATTTTCTGCCACAATACGTGCCAGTCTGGCATAACGATTTGCATAGCGGATAGAAGCTTCCAGGATGAGTTTCATGGCTTCCCAGTTTTGAATTTTATCGTAATAGGGGATCAGGTCAGGACCAGGAACACCAATGGTTTTTTCTTCGGCAGTTTCAATGTTTTTATCGATTTCTTCGATGATCGCTTCAAATGCGCGCTTACCAGTCATGTAGTATTCATAATCTTTACCTGAATAACCATAGGCAGATGTTGGTGCGCCCCAACCAATGGCACCACTTAAAAACTTGACAGCATCCTCAGGATCAAGAACCCGGGCAACTTTATCCACTGCTGTTTGACCGGCCCAGTATGCATTGATTTCTGAGACTTTTTCCAGGCTTTCAGCTTCAGGATCCGCATGAATACCGGGTTCATTGTACAATTCTTCATTAACAATGCTGGCACCATCCACACGCCATAGGATAGTATGGGGAGCACTTCCCATATAGCCAACCAGTTGGGCCTTGTCAGTAATAAAAATAGACATATTGTCCAGAACATGGGCAATGGCTTTTGCACGACGCATGATGGGGGGATCGAATTTCCAGAACCGCCACATATCTGTGAACAGCACTGGATACTCCATATCTACTTTAATTCCAGGGGCATAATTGCCTCCCAGGGCCCCTTTTTTCCAAACTGCCTTTCTTAAATAATCCAGTCGTTTGGATCGCTTCTTTTCTGCAACCCACCACCATTCCTGGCGATCGACCAGTTTTTCAATATCAACTGTTTTTTTTTGGGGTTCACTCATGGTACATCTCCTTTATGTTATTTTTTTTGGATGAATTTGCATTGGGTTGCATCATGGTCCGCACTTGTGGGTCTGGCAGAATAGTATGTTTGCCGGGCATCGGTCACTTTTCTGACACAATCCCCTTTTTGCGGATTATCCTCATATGGAAAGTATGATTTGCATTCTTTACATACTGACATTTTATTTCCTCCTTGTTATTGATAAATGACTTTGTTTAATTTTTTTAATTCACCTGACTGAATTGCCTCTGTGCCCTACGAAATTCAGGATCGGCGCATTCGGTGCCATTTTTATCAATCAGGGCCAATCGATTAAAATGCGGACAGTTTTTGCCATCAGAATTAAAAAATGTCACCAGCCCGGTATCGCCATCAGTTACAATCACTGGTGGATTGGCAGTGATATCAGATCCCATTTTGAGTTTTTTACAAGAGCCACGGCCATCAGACGCATAAGCGTTTTCTGAAAAAAAACGACAGAGACTACATGCTTTTTCCGGGATACTTTCCCGCTGTTGGACAGTTTTGGCTTGAGCCGCCTGCCCAAACATGTTGTCTTTCATCTGCTTCCACTGGTTTCGTCTTGACATGGCTATTTCCTTTCTTTTTTTGGTATTAATATAAAATTTAAAATGACCAACAATAGACACAGTTGCCCCATTGATGATTCAGATCTGGCCTTATATGTCCCGAAGTACTGATAAGATAAAACACATATGTCTGCAATACGTCTATTGTATCATTTCCAACTCAATACTGATTGTAATAAGTGATAAAGCAAGTGATATGCCATTGGATAAATTGTAAATTAAACTATTGATATTTAAAGATTTTATTGAGATGTAGGCAATTTTTCTTATGATAGTTGTGATTAGCGATGGGACTCAACTGTCCCTATCGGTGAATGAGGTAAGAGGTATGTTACTGGAATAAATGAATTAATTCCATAATGAGTCATAATAGCACTCTTTTGTCCTGATATACGCTAAACTTCACCACAATTAAAAAAATCAAAAAGTTGTTGATTGACCCATTGAAAACTATCTCGCATAATCATGTGGCCACCTTGTGGAAAGGTTTGAAATCGGTCGGGTTTAAACTTTTCTGCAAATTTTCGTCCGCCACTGACAGGCAGAATATTATTTTGTTCTCCCCAAAGAATCAATGTTTGGGGAAACAGTTCTGGTTTCTCAACCTTATCCAGGTAATCAAAGGAATGGAAGTTTAGCAGCAAGTTTAACAAGACAGGCAACTGTCTGGGGTGTTGATATCTTTTGATCAGATGATCCAAAAAATCATTGTCTTTTTCATTAGTAAGACCATATTGGTCCGCAATAGACAGTCTATAGGCCCATCGCGGTAATCTGATAAATGGGGCTAACCATATCAGAGATTTGCGAAAGGGTACTGAAGATACTATCAATTGATATAATTTCCCCAAATATCCTTGGGACAGGGTTTGAATGGAAGCAATATTCATTAATACGAGATAATTTACCATTTCTGGATTCTGCAAAGCATAGGATAGGGAAATGGCACTACCAATGCAGTGCCCCATCAGGGATACTTGTTCAAATTCATGACTCTGTATAAATTGATCAAGCAATTGAGTGTACAGGTCAAGCGTATAATCTATTTCAGGTTTGTCAGATTGTCCATACCCTAATAGATCTATTGTGTATATATCAAAATAGTTTTGTAAATAATGAACCTGATAATCCCAAATTCGATGATCATTTCCACCATTATGCAGCATAATCAGTGGTGGCCCAGTTCCTTGCTGTGAATATGAAATGTGATAATTATTGAAGGAGAAAAATTTCATACAAACCTTTTTTTTGTAATAGCATTATTGAAATAATTCCATTAGAAAAGATTGTCGGGTATTTTCTGTATTCATCATGGCCATCTGAACACGTGAAAGAATTTGAGTTTGTTCGTTTTGGGAAATATCTGCTGCAAAATCGGTATCCATCACTGCAGATCTGGATTGCACATGCTTTTCATTTGCGTTTTGTAATTCACTCATGGCATTTTCAAAACGATTATGCATGGCACGCAAATCACTGCGCGTATTACTGATTTGTTCGAGGGCATTATCGATACTATTGATAGCATTATCGGCACCGGTTTGAGTTGTGATATCAATATCATCAATAATATCTCTTAAATCGCCCAACTGAATTCTAACCCCTTCCGATGCATCATCGCCCACTTGAACAGTTCCGGAAAAGGATCCATCAAACAGCGCCTGGCCATTAAATTGTGTATCCCCGGCAATATTTTCAAATTCAGATGCGAGCTGATCAATTTCTTTTTGAATGGCAACACGATCACTGTTATTCAGAATGCCATTATTCGCCTGTACTGACAGTTCCCGCATTCGTTGAAGAACATTGCTACCTGAATCAAGGGCGGCATCGGCTGTCTGTGCCAGGGAGATGCCATCACCCAGATTTCTGGCTGCCTGGTACAATCCAGATATGCGGGATGTTTGACGTTGCCCTATGGCAAATCCCGCCAGATCATCTGATGCTTTCTTTATTTTTAATCCGCTAGATAAGCGACTGATTAATTCTTGTGATTTTTGGAAAGTTGCATTGATTGCATTGGTTTGAATTGTCATGTTTGACCTCCTTTTTTTGTTTAGGGATCCTCTAATAATAGCGTCCCCATTATTGATATTGTTCGTTTTAAGGTAAATGTACTGTATAGACGTAGTATGCTGCGTCTATAGGCGTCCTTGCTTCTTTGTACGACCTATGAAATAAGGGTATTATTTTAAAAAAATATTCCTAACTTAACGCAATGCATTTCACCCCATCATTTGTTGTTTTGTTGACATATGCGCTAACTGGATAGGTTTCTATGGCATCTGATGGATAGGGTTTTAATAAGCATTTAAGCGCATTTCTTTCAGTGGAAGCATTCAACCATTTGTCGTAGTTATTTTGAGACAGTATTACCGGCATTCGGTTATGAATGTTGGACAGAATTTCATTTGCCTGAGTGGTTACAATTGATAAGGATGCGACTTTTTCATTGGTGCCATTTTTCCATACCGCCCAAATACCTGCCAGTGCCATGGGCGTATCTCCAGATAATTTGATAAAATATGCCTGTTTTTGTTTGTCAATCTTTTTCCATTCATAAAAGCCATTGGCTGGAATAATACATCGATATTTGTAAAAGGATTGCCTGAACGCTGGTTTTTGATCAATTGTTTCGCTCCTGGCATTAATCAGTTTTGCACCCATTTTCATGCTGTCTGCCCATGCAGGTATCAACCCCCATCGCATGGGGCTGAGAACACGATGTTCACCTTTAGAAACAATTGCCAAAACAATTTGGGAGGGAGCGACATTGTATGAAGAAGTAATTGTTACACGATTGACATTGTTGATTTGAAAATGATGTATCAGCGTCTCGCCTGTTAAAGCTTGGCAGAATCGGCCACACATATTTTTCCTCCTTAATGATGAACGCGCCGAAAAATACTATACCGGGGAACGTCTGCCTTTAATCGAATATAAGATCCATGATTGGCCTTCTTAACAATAGTATGATCACTTAAACACAAACTGTCAGGTAAAACCATTTGCGTCAACTGTCCGGATGGCATCAAAATTTCCAATCTTTCCCCGGCATGAATGGTATTTCGGACATTGATAAATATGTAGCCATCATCAGTTTGGGTCACCACATCACCAACAAATTTTGCATGAGATGTGGACTGCCTTTGGGATATGGCATAATCATCAGGCGTAATACTGCCTTTCATAAATCCATAAGAATATCCACGATTGCTGATTCGATTCAGCAACGCCAGGCCTGCTTCCTCACTGTATGGAGAACCATCAATGACCTGCCGGTAGAATGCCACTGTAGCGGCCACATAATGAATGGATTTCATTCGCCCCTCAATTTTAAAGGAATGAACGCCCATAGCTGTTAAGTCTTCAACAAATGGAAATAAAGCCAATTCTTTTGTGTTCATTAAATAGGTGCCGCGTGAATCTTCAAAAACTGGCAGATAGTCACCCGGTCGTTTTTCTTCCACCAGATGATATTTCCATCGGCATGGATGCGTGCATTCTCCGCGATTGGCTTTTCTGCTGGCCAGGTAGTCGCTTATTGCACATCTGCCGGAATAGGAAAAACAGACTGCACCATGAATAAAAACCTCGGTTTCAATTTTACAATTTTTAATTTGAGATTGAATGATTCCAATTTGTTCAAGGGATAATTCACGAGCAAGGTTGACACGCTTTGCGCCCAAATTGGCATATGCCAGAACAGTCTGATAACTCAATGTATTGGCCTGTGTACTGATATGAATCGGCGTTTGTAAGCCATTGTTTTTCAATGTCCATATAACGCCCAAATCTGATACAATGAAGGCATCCACACCAATATCTTCAAGTTGTCGGGCAGATGCAAGCAGGGCATCATATTCATGAGACCAGGGATAAATATTTAGAGTCACATAACCTTTTTTATTGTATTTTCTAAGATAAGTCATGGCGTTATTAACATCATCCATACTAAAATTACCGGCATAACTGCGAAGGGAAAAGGATTGTATGCCAAAATAAACAGCATCAGCGCCATATTGAACTGCCCATTTGAGTTTATCAAGAGTACCGGCTGGTGCAAGAAGCTCAGACATAATTAATTCTCCATCCAATAATCTGGTGGATCCAATACAGCATCAATTAGAATCAATGGTTTATTCACAAGGCTTTCTTTCATATTTTTATAATAGGCCTGTTTTTTGACAATCACTTTTTTTTCAGACGTATCAGGATAGATTGCCAGGAAACGATTGGTTGAAGATTTAGCAAACTGATATCTCTCTAATTGATAGGTGTGTGCGTCTGCCATAATTTTTGACGCCTTGCCACGTGCATCTGGAATCACACTGTTTTCATATCCCAATGCACGATTCACTTGATTCTGTTTATATTGATATGATGCCACCACACGCTCAAAAGCATCGGCAACCGATATGGGCGGATGAACATCTTTGAAATGCACTGACAGCACTTGAATGCCGGTTTTACTGGTATCCAGTCGGGTTTGTAGCAGATTCTGCATATTTTTAACAATTGTATTGCGATGTGAGCCGGTAATATGGTCAAAGGTATGGGTTGCCAATAGTTGTGTCAAAGTTTGATATGATAATTCTTCTAATAGTTTAACAGGCTCTGAATTTTCATAGATAAACAGTTGAACATCATTGATTTTATAATGAATGGACACATAGGGATAGATAAAATTCTGATCCCCACTGATAAAAGGTTCTTCAATGCCGTGCTTTTTGGTCCAGAGCAATGGTCGTGTTTTATTGATTGTAATATTTCCAATATGAACTTCCTGGATTGTGGTGACATCCTGTTTCCGAACACGTTCAAATGGCCAGGGCCATCCCAGGTGTGCGCCCGGCCCCACCGGAGGGAGTCGTTCACCCAATCGTTCAACACATGCCTGTTCTTTGTAGTCAACCCAATAAATAGCTGTAGTAGCATAAGCTGCAATAGAACAACATACAACCATACCAACCAGAGCATTTCGTATTCGTGCTGCATGGGATTGCCTGGGTAGATTTTCCAAATAATTCCAGAACTGGACCAGTGTCATGCCAATGGATCGAACGATTGAAAAAGTTTGATCTTTAGACTGCCTCATCCTGGAAACATTGACAAAAGTATCAATGGCGTAAGTTAGAATTAATCCCGCAATCAGGCCAGCAACCAAACGATCCAGATTAATGCCCATCGGGTATAAAAGCAGGGCCAGGCCTGTAATCAATGTTGCAGCCATATCAGCCCGGGCATGGTTGCCATCAGCAACAAGGCTGATTGAGTTTTCCTGATGCCCCATTTGGATTTCAAAACTGGAAATAACATAGGAAAAAAATGAAAAAATTATAAATACAATCCCCCCAACAACTGCATTATCAATATCAGTATTTTCCCCTTTGATAACCTGGATAATCAAGGTGATAGACAGAACCAGCAGAATCACACCGATAATAATCGAAACAATCATTTCGCGTTCTTTAATAATAGGCGTTTTTTGTTCAGAATCAGTGGCTGTTTTTGATGGCAACAAAGCAAAAACTACCATTACACTGGTGGCAATATCCGAAAAACTATGCCATGCCTCTGCAAGAATTGCCTGAGATCCGGTAACTGCAAATAGAAGAAATTTCACTACTGTTAATACAATATTTAATGTGGTGGTTATGACTGCTGTTTTTATTGGGATTGTCATTTCTATGCCTGTTTTTATTTCATCATTTTAGAGTTTTTGCTCTATCATTTTTGATCGAATCTTTCAATAATCTTTCTTAGCAATTCTCTGAAAATAACTTCCCCATTATTGATATTGTTCGTTTTGAGGTAATTGTACTGTAGAGACGTAGCTTGCTACGTCTCTACACGACCTTATTTTTTTGTACGATCAATAAAAATGAGTATGTTATTTTCAGAGCATTCCTTAATCAAATTCGATTGATAATCAATTCTATCTGGAATTACGCAGAATAAGAAAGATTACGCTTATAAAATGATCTCTGTCCACCTTCCAAAATATTCATGAGCTGGGACAAATTCTTTCGGGAATCGATGCCCAATCCAGAATACATTCTTTTTGGTTCCAGTATAATAAAATTGTCGGTATCTGCATTGACAGCTAAAATGGCGCTATTTGAAAAGATGATCACCTGCTGAGAATCTTTGTATTTTTTTATCACAGGAACCAAATAATCAGTAATATCAGAATTGTCAAAATCATTTTCAGGTGAATCAATAATGGCAGGGCCGAAACGATTCATTATAATTATCATACATATAATGAAGCACTTCCGCAAACTCATTGTCAGATCAAAGAAAGGTATCATCTTTTTTTTGCCTTTTCTATAATTGATATTGGCCGCCATATGATATTTACCATTGGTTTCAGTTAATGAAAATAATTGCTCCAGATCTTTTTCCAGAAAATGAGAGATGGCAAATTGTTTATTGAATTTACGAATATTGGTTTTACATGGTCTTCCAAAATGCTTGATTAAAAAAGCCTGAAATACTATTTCATCTGAAGCAATTTTTCTAATTTTTTCTGCATGATAGAATTTGGGTTTGATTTGTAAAACATCTGCGCTTTCTATATCCAATTCATTGACCAGGTGTTTTACAGGATCCACATTAAATAGCTTGATATGAGATTTTTCTTTCAAAAATGCATAATATGACGATATGTCATTTTCAATTTTTTCAACAAAAAGGATTGCCTTTTTAAATCTATTGGAAGATTCATTTAAATTTTGATGTATAGCAGATTGCATTGTATGGAAAAGCGTTGTTTTACCTGTTTCTTTTTTACCGGCAATACAATTAAGATGTCTGTTGAACCGAATGGTTTCTTTGGAACGAAAACCGCCTTCTGAATACAAACCCCAGATAAAAAGGCCTTTGGGATTGATTGTGTTAAAATCAGAAATTCTAACGCGTGATGATGGCATCTTAATCGCAGTGCTGAGACCAGAAAACGAGGGCTCAATCATTTTAACCAGGGTATGTCTTTTGGCCACAGATTTTGTATCATGGGCATCAGAACCTTGAAAATATGCCAGAGAAAAAAGGCCCTTATTTTTACGCAAACCATCTATCCAGCTATATAAGGGTTGTTTTAGTTTTCTATCCTTTCGCATGAATTTTGATGGTTTAACGATTTCCACTGCTTTTAAATGGGGGTTGGCAAGCAAATTGCCCATTGCACCACTATTTATTTTATACAATCTGAGCATGGACTGGTCACTGCCATCAATATGCGCTGGAATTGGAATGCCACCTTTATTAATAATCAATTCAATGGTATCAAAAACGCTCGCAGTACCCACTTCTGGATTTTTCCCAAAGTCTTCAATAGAAAACCCGGCTTCATTGAGCAGATCACAGATAATAAAATGAATTTTGCGGCGGGGAATCTGTGGTTCAAATATCCCAAGGACATGAGCGCCAGAGGTACTGATTTCAACGCCTGGAAGAATGGTTAATATCGTTTTTTGGGCCACGTCATTAACCTGTTGAGCAGCATCATCAATTAGTTCATACCAACTGGGTGCTGCAAGATCCATCATGGTATGTTTGGATTCAGCATCCTTGTAAATTGTGCCCAGACTGTTATGATCAGTGATTGCTACCAGAGAAAGGGATTGTTTCAAAAATGATTGAACAATATCTTTTGCAACTTTTTTGGCATCATTGAGGATGGTCTCTCTTTTTGCAGATAGTTTTTGCATGTAATTCGGATCATCATTTTTGGGATACCTGCGACGATATGGATTAAAATTATACCGATTTCTACCGCGAGCGTCTTGTGACGCCGGCGTATGAAAATGAAGATCTGCTTTATAAAACTTTGCACCATATTCTAAGGTTGCAATCGTTTGAAAACATTTAACTATTTCTTGTTTATATGTCATTATTATTCCTTATATTGATGATTTCGTGAAAGCGAATTCGTATTTTTTTTAAGAGATTATTATTATATCATTACATTTTTTTATTGTTTAATATTTACTTATAATATTTACCAAAATTTATTTCAAGTGATAAAACGTTACTATCAATAAAATTTAAGAGAATCCGATCTGATTTCACATATTGATCCAACTGTTTTTCGGTCGAATATTGTGATTATTATCACGTTATACAGATTAATAACGTGAACTTTTGCACATTTTTCATGTGAATTCCTTGACATTCTGCATTATAATCATTTATCATACATTCGGTTTTTGTTCCAAGGCAAACATAATCAGATCATACCTGAATAAATGTTATCATAATAAAAAGTTTAGATAAAAAGGACAGGTAAAAAATGAAACGAGATATTTATAATCAACTGATAAAATGGAAGCGATCAAAACGAAGAAAGCCTTTACTCATAAGAGGTGCAAGGCAGGTTGGAAAAACATATATAATTCAAGAATTTGGAAAAAAAGAGTATGAAAACTTTTTTTATTTAAATTTTGAAGAAAATCCAGCGCTCACAGATTTTTTCAAAGATCGATTAAGTTCGGTAGAATTAGTTAAAAACTTCTCTTTATACTTTGCGAAAACTATAAACCCTGGAAGGGATTTAATTATATTTGATGAGATCCAGCTTTCAAACAATGCATTAAATTCATTAAAGTATTTTTGTGAGCAAACACCAGAATATCATATAGTTGGCGCGGGTTCACTCATTGGGGTAAAACTGTCAGGGCCATCTTCTTTTCCAGTGGGGAAAGTAAATTTTTTGGATATGTATCCAATGACTTTTCTTGAATTCCTGGATGCTTGTGGCAAATCAAACTTAAGAGACCTGATTGAAAAAACACAATCTTTCAAACCTTATCCATTGCCATTTCATAATGAACTCGTTGAATATTTAAAAAAATACTATTTTGTTGGCGGAATGCCTGAAGCAGTAAAACACTTTTCCTTATCCCAGGATATTATTGAAGTTAGAAATATTCAAAATGAGATTATCAACGCATATCAGTTAGATTTTGCAAAACATGCCCCGAAATCAGATATTCCCAAACTGCAAATCATATGGGATTCGATTCCCGGGCAGCTTGGAAAAGAAAATAAAAAGTTCATTTTTTCAGCATTACGAAAAAGTGCGCGAGCAAGGGAGTATGAGAGTGCAATTCAATGGTTGAAAGATGCTGGAATCATATACATATCATATCAAACCAGTACAGCAAAATTGCCGCTAAAGGGCTATATCAATCGAAACGCTTTTAAAATATTTGTTTTAGATGTCGGCATTCTGGGTGCAATAGCAAAAATAAGTCATAAAATACTGATAGAAGGCGACCAATTATTCAATGAATACAAGGGCGCATTTGTTGAAAATTATACCGCACAACAATTTGTAGCAAATAAGCAAATCGACCTTGCATATTGGACAAGCTCTGGAATGAAAGCAGAAATAGATTTTATATTTGAGATGAATCATCAGATTTATCCTCTTGAAGCAAAATCTGGGGTCAACCCTAAAAGTAAAAGCCTTAAATCATATGATAATCAATTTAATCCGAAATTTCTTTCACGAGCGACCTTATTGAACTTGAAACAAGATGGAAAAATATATAACTATCCTTTGTATGCTATTCATCTTTTTCCAGATCTTGCGATATCAACAGGATTAAATCCATTTATTTCCTGAGGTTACCGCATATTTTTTTTATGTTTAATTATTGATTTGCATAATTTACCAAACTTCTTATCTTTTTGTTTTTTTTCCAAATATGACATTTCATTATAACTGGCTTCTTTTTTCATTTTTATAAAATTTTGATATCTTTTTTCAGAAAGCGCTCCAGTTTCAACAGCCTTTAAAACAGCACAACCCTTTTCATTTATATGTTTACAATCGTTAAACTGGCATTTTTCTGATAATGCAAAAATCTCTGAAAAAGTTTCATCAATGCCTGTTTCAACAAAAAAATTACCGATTTCTCTCATTCCAGGCGTATCTATCAACAATGCATCACTGGCTAATCGAATCAGTTGTCGATGTGTTGTCGTATGTCTCCCTTTCGCATCTTTTTGTCTGACTGTATTTGTTGAAAAGATGTCATCACCTATTAAATTGTTTAATAATGAGGTTTTGCCGACTCCTGAGTCACCCAGTAAGCAATATGTTTTTCCAGGAACAAGTCGTTCATAGATATTTTTGAGATCTGTCGCATTTTTATTGCTAAACGCCTGGACATGCAAAGATGGCATTATGTTATAAATTTCTGCAATATAATTTTCAATATCTTGCTTACAGAGCAAATCACTTTTACTTAACAAAATATTTGGCATAATATTGCTATCCTTAACCATGACCAGGTATCGTTCAAGTTTCCTCAGATTAAGATCTTTGTCCAAAGATTGTAGAATCAATGCTTCATCAATATTTGCAGCAATCATTTGTATTTCCACTTTTTTACCAGGCGTCTTTCTCTTTAGTAATGATTTTCTGGGTAAAACATGATGAATGATTGAAAACGTATCTTGATCATACAAAGTGACTAAAACCCAATCACCTACTGCCGGCAAATCCATTGGTGATACCGCACTGAACAACATTTTTCCGATCAGTTCGGCAACGATATCATTCTTTCCATTATGAACGACATAGCTGTCTTTATGCACAGCAATCACCCTTGCGATATCATATTTTTCCAAATCTGATGGATCCACTTGATCCTGGAACCATTGTCCAAATCCTGTTTTCTCTAAATTGTTTGATATTCTTTTCATATGGTTATCCTTTTAATAATTAATCAACTGTGAAGAATGGGGTCTCATTTAAATTGGGCATCCTTCATATTTCAGTTAACACTTTATCAATTTAAGCATAATTTTACTCTGACCCCATTTATTTCAAACCTATGAGAAAAACCAATGTAGGGGCGAACCTTATGTTCGCCCGCCGGACAAAAACCGGTATCAAACCTATGTTCGAAAATGAATTTGAAACGATTGCCTCGGACATAGGTTCGCAAACGATTGTTGTTCGGAGGGCGAACACAAGGTTCGCCCCTACATTGGTTTCGGACAGCACGACCGCCTGGGGTTGAAACCCCAGGCTATTATCTGTCGTCCCTATCGGGACTTATAGTGTCTTTTTAAATGCACATTTCGTTCGATTATAACAGATCTTTTTTAATATAACACTTCAAGTACCTTTAGTGGGATTATATAAATCCAACCGACATTTGCTGTCATAGAATTTTACACTTGAAAAATATTATTTTTCTGTATATACAACGTATTTGGGAAAATAATAGAATTAATCCTGATTTTTCCAGATATAAATTATATATCAATGGATCAATCGGCATACTTAAAAAAGCAGTCCCGAATGCTTTTGCGGACGGGATAGAGGCATTAGGGTTAACGCCATTGAAGGTTGTACCTTTATAAAGATTTTTTATTATTTATTTAGATCATTCTGAATATTTTGATAGATAATCATAACCTAGAATATTATTCGTATGAAAATCATTGCAAGAAAAAAAGAAAAGCAGGTGCTATCCGACATATTATGGTCAAGATCAGCGGAGCTGGTTGCAGTATATGGAAGACGACGTGTTGGTAAAACATATCTGGTTCGAAATTTTTTTGAATCTTTTAAAAATGTCATTTACTTTGAACTGACCGGCCAAAAACAAGAATCTGGTGCCTATGCGCCATTGAAATATCAGTTAGGCAATTTTAAATATCAATTTGAACGCGCTTTTTCAAAAGAAATAAAGGTACCCCATACCTGGCAGGAAGCATTTAATATTCTTAAAAATGAAGTTTCCTGCTTTGATGAGGTGAAACTCATTTTATTTTTTGATGAACTGCCCTGGCTTTGCTCTCCGAAATCCGGTTTTTATGAGGCCCTTGATCAAGCGTGGAATACGTCATTTGAAAGGCAGCAAAATATAAAGGTTATTGTTTGCGGAAGTGCGGCATCCTGGATGTTGAAAAAAATAGTACATGCAAAAGCAGGCTTTTCAAGACGCATTACGCATAAAATACAACTTTCTCCATTTTCCCTTGAAGAAACAAAGGATTATTTACAATTTAAGGGCTTTGACCTGTCTTTCTTGTCAATTGCTGAAATCTATATGATATTTGGCGGAATTCCCTATTATTTGAATTTTATGAATCCCCACAAGTCGATTTATCAGAATATTGAAGATGAATGTTTTGATATCAGTGGTCGATTAGTGGATGAATATCATCTGGTTTTTGATTCTTTATTTCATCATTCAAGCCACCACAAAAAAGTCGTTGAGTTTATTGCATCCAAACAGAAAGGTGTATTACTGAAAGAACTGTCAACGCAATTTTCTTCACTCAAAGGCGGAAATTTATCAAGAATTCTGGATAATTTAGTTGGAAGCAGCTTTATAAAAAAAACAGCACCTTTATATAATGAAAAAAAAGGAACGATTTTCCGCATCATTGATGAATACATGCTATTTTATCTTAAATGGATCAAACCGGCCCCACAGTCAATATTCGAGAGTCCAGATACAATATATTTTCAATCCATCGCTCAAAAAGGTGCATTTAATAGCTGGAAAGGTTTCGCCTTTGAAAGACTGTGTCTGAAACATGAATATCAGCTCCGACAAGCACTGGGGATACATAAAATATTAAGTATCCCTTCAATGGTTTATTTTTATGATAAACAGGGCAATCGATCATCTCAGATAGACCTTTTATTTGAAAGAGCAGATCGTGTTATTACAATCTGTGAAATGAAATATTGTGGCACAGAATACGAGCTGACAAAATCAGATGTTCGGAGCATGATGCATAAAAAAGAAGATCTGCGCCGCTATCTTTCAGAGAAAAAAAAAGGTCAAAAAGATATCCATATCTGTTACATAACAATCTATGGAATAAAACATAATCAACATTATTATGAACTTCAACCATCAGTGTTGCAGTTAAAAGATTTGTTTTGAACCAATGAGGGAACAATAGGGACGCCCTTAACTTATTAACTTAAATAAGTTGATACCCTTCAGTCATTACTATCTCTGCACCCCTTTTAACTGACTTGCTTACTGCTACTGTTGATATACCGAAACGCTTCGCCATAGCAGTCATGCTTTCACCCAATTCACGAACAGCCCAATAGCAAATAACAAGTGGATTGGGGTCACATCTTGATTATTGCATTTAATTTGGTTGTCAAGCCAAATTAATTGCAATAATCAAGATGTGACCCCGATCTTTCCCCCAATCATTCCCAGAAATCAAGCTACATCCCCCAAACCATAATCTCACTACCATTCCATTGTTCCTTTCGCATAAAAATTTTGTCTTTCCAGGACTTACTTTTTCGCTGATCAAAAATTACCAGATGACCTTCACTGGCACC
>Ga0272440_1000149_pt1 | contig 57939 bp, 40 predicted proteins | sample SSMMMBAug17_FD_192440 | JGI IMG/M metagenome (GOLD analysis project Ga0272440, IMG submission 192440) | Marine sediment archaeal communities from Little Sippewissett salt marsh, Falmouth, MA, United States - SSM-MMB-Aug17 | ecosystem: Environmental > Aquatic > Marine > Wetlands > Sediment ... | reverse complement strand
GAAGATGAATAAGATGAAATAAAGACACTTTAAATTCATCTTATTCATCTTCTTCAGTGTAATCATGGTTCAGAAACGAATCAACAATATTGAATAATGAGGAACTTATTTTCCGAGCATTCCTAAGGATTACTGAAGAAGATGTATATTTCTTTCATCTTCTTCAGTGTAATCCTGGTTCAAAAATGAATTAACAAATATTGAATAATGACGAAATTATTTTCAGTGCTTTCCTAAGGCATGATACTTGTATTGATTTATTTGTTGACTCTGCAAGTCAATTTGATATAATTTTTTTGAGTAAATCGTTTTCTAATAAGGAAAGCTCTGAAAGCAAGTTCCTCATTATTCAATATTTCTTGATTCGTTTCTGAACCATGATTACACTGAAGAAGATGAAATAAAAACAGCCTAATAAATAAAAAACAAATTTATAAGTTAGGATAATCTAATGAGCGCATTCCCAAAAAGTCGGACATTTTCTCTTAGCCCTTATATGAAGCGCCCTTTCAGGGCTAAAACAATGTTTATTTTTACCCCGGGCTGGTATGTTATGCCCTTTCAGGGCTAAGAGAAAAAAATCCGACTTTTTGGGAATGCGCCCTGATCTAATTAATTGCCCGAAGGGCATTATGTTCTATTCGTGATTACCTTCATCTTTTTTATAAATAAAATATCAGGAGGATATTATGACTCAGTTTATTCTTGTTTTATTAGTCATTGCATTATTTATACTCATTTATTTTGTGGGATCATCCATATCGCTTTGGGTACAGGCGTTGGTTTCTGGCGCGAGTGTTGGATTACTCAATATCATATTTATGCGATTTCGAAAAATTCCACCAAAACTGATCGTTGAGTGCAAAATTATGGCAGTCAAAGCGGGTATTTCCCTCTCCACTAATGAGATGGAATCTCATTACCTGGCGGGAGGTGAAGTTCAGCGTGTTATTCAGGCTTTAATTGCAGCGGATAAAGCCAATATTGATCTTAATTTTAATCGCGCGGCAGCAATTGATCTTGCCGGACGAAATGTATTGGAAGCTGTCCAGATGAGTGTTAATCCCAAAGTGATTGAAACACCGTTGGTAGCAGCTATGGCCAAAGATGGTATTCAGCTTAAGGCCATTTCGAGAGTGACAGTTCGTGCCAATATTGATCGTCTTGTGGGTGGGGCTGGTGAAGAAACAATCCTGGCACGTGTTGGCGAGGGAATCGTTACGACCATTGGTTCCGCAAATTCACATAAACAGGTTTTAGAAAATCCTGACACCATTTCAAAAACTGTTTTATCTAAGGGCCTTGACTCTGGAACGGCTTATGAAATCTTATCTATTGATATAGCCGATGTTGATATTGGCAAAAACATTGGTGCAGAACTTGAAACAGACCGTGCTGAAGCAGACAAAAAAATTGCCCAGGCGAAAGCAGAAGAAAGACGTGCAATGGCATATGCTGCAGAACAAGAAATGAAAGCCAGAGTTGAAGAAATGCGCGCCAAGGTCGTTGAAGCAGAAGCAGAGGTCCCAATGGCAATGGCTGAAGCCTTTCGAAAGGGGAATTTGGGGATTATGGATTATTATAAAATGAAAAATATTATGGCTGATACAGAAATGCGATCTCAAATCGGAAAATCAGATATGGCAGATGAAAGTGAAGAAAAGGAGTAAATAGAAGACTCTTATTCATTTGAACAATGATTTATTCTTTTGAGCGGCCGATGCGGCTTAAGCGTCTGAACTTTCAAGGTCAAGGGGGAGGACGTGGCAACGTTTAACGATTATTCTATCAATAGAAAAGTTGCCGCCGCTTTTTTCTATCATGAGTCAATCTGTGGAGATTTTTATGGGGATTGAAGATTTCATATTTCTTTTTGTTTTTATACTCGTCATTATAGGCAGAGTTTTATCGTGGGTATTTAAACAATTTGTGGTGAATCAACCGGATACTAATGCCGAAAAAAAAACTTCAGACAAAAAAGGTATCAAAGAGTATATTGCGGATTGGATACGCACGCTGGAAGATCGTATAGGAGAAACACAATGGGACAATACTGTTTCACAAACTGTAGAAAATGAATGGGAAAGACTGGATACGCAACAATACCATGAAGATCCTGACATTGCTTTGATGAAATCTGAGAATCAAGCAGTAACTGACAGACCTCTTGAAACAAGAAAAGTAAACCCCTCAACGAAAAAACGAATTCAAAAAAAGAGTCCTTTCAAAAAAATAAACGTTGAAAAAGCAATGATTCATTATGAGATTTTTTCACCGCCCATTTCTTTGCGGCAGGAGAAAAATTATGTCCGCCAATAATGACAATAATAATCAATTTTTTGTTTTTCGGATTGATTCCAAGCGCTTTGCCATTAGATTGGAAAATGTTGAGAAAGTGATTCGTGCCATAGAACTCATTCAAGTTCCTGAATCTCTCGATTTTCTAATCGGTCTGATTAACATGGAAGGGCGAATTCTTCCTGTTTTTGATCTTCGAAAACGTTTTTTTTTACCTCACAAAGAACTGGACATTGATGATCGAATATTGATTTCATCAGCAAATACAGGCACCATTGCAGTTATTGTCGATTTAGTTGAAGGAATTGTTGAATTTTCAGCGCAACAAATCTATTCTGCCAAGAGTATTTTTCCCAAAATGGATCAGTATATTGAAGGTGTCTGGAAAGATGGCAATGATACAGCGATTATTTACGATGTTAATAAATTATTTCCAGACATCAATGAAAAAGACCTTGATAATGTCGTTACCGAAATAAAGATAGACCCCAAATGATTGTTCCCAAACCTCTAAAATACAATGATACAATTGGAATTGCAGCACCTTCCGCATCGTTCTACATTGACCCACTGAACAAAGGGATTGCAGTGCTCAAAGAGATGGGATTTCGCGTTGAAGTTCCAGATGCTATTTTTGAGAAAAAACGTTATCTTGCCGGAAATGATAAACAACGCGCTCAAGTATTTGAAGATCTTCTTATACGTGATGATATTCAAGCCATTATCTGCGCAAGGGGGGGCTTTGGGAGTATTCGGATGTTGCCATTCATTGAAACATCTTTGGCAAATATAACTCCCAAAAAAATTATCGGCTTTAGTGATATTACCCCTATTCTAAACTATTTTGCATTGCGCTACAATTGGGTGACGTTTCATGGTCCTGTTGTAACCATGCTGGCCGATGCTGATCAGCTTACCATAGAATCTTTATACATGTCTTTGACAGAAAGCCTTCCAAAGCAAATGCCTCATTCAAGAAATATCAAAATTCTTTCACAAGGAAATTATCAACAGGAAGTTGTCGGGCGAATCTGGGGCGGCAACCTCGCCACCTTATGTCATACAATTGGGACGCCATTTTTCATTGATTGCCAGGATGGACTTTTATTTTTAGAGGATCGCGGGGAAGTGCTGTATAAAATTGATCGAATGATGACACAGATGCGATTGGCTGGATGTTTTAAAAACGTTAAAGGTGTGCTACTTGGCACTTTTAAAGATTGTGGGAACATCAATAAGATTCATGACGTGATCCTGGAATGCTTTGATTACGATATTCCTGTGTATGCAAACTATCAATGTGGGCACAACCTTCCCAATTATACATTTCCAATAGGATGCGCTGCCAGACTATCCAATGGCATCGTTGAAATTCTAAGTGAGTGACTATAATTTTTTTAACCGCCAATGCGAACCATTTGATCTTTCACTGTTGATTGATTCTGGTGTGAACTGGGCTTTTGCTTGACAGCAGAGATTAAAAGTTGCTGAATGCGAGCATCAGAACATCCATTTCTAATTGACGTTCTAATATCAATCGTTTGATCAGATAACAAACATGTTCGCAAATGGCCATTCGCTGTCAAACGAATACGATTACAGGTTTGGCAAAAATGATGACTGATTGCATGAATAAATCCAATTTCGCCCAAACCAGATTCCAGTTTATAGCGATCTGCTGGACCATCATGACAATTTCTTTGAACCCGAATGAGTTTGCCAAAATGATTTTCAATTTTGTTTTTAATTGTGTCAGCACTAACCCATCGTTTATGAAATAGATCAGAATGTCCAACAGGCATCAGTTCGATAAAACGTATCCAAAAAGGATATTTGCATGATAGTTGAGCCAAAGCCACCCATTCATCATCATTGATGCCATTCATTGCAACCACATTAATTTTTATGGGGCGGATCCCTGCTTCATGCGCAGCAATCAAGCCATTCCACACTTGATGCCATCGATTCGTCCCTGTAATACTTTGATACTTTTCAGGATTTAATGTGTCAAGGCTGATATTAATCCGATGTATTTTGGCATCAATAATATCTTGGATATGACGTTGAAGTAGAATACCATTGCTGGTAAACGATATATCTTCAAGTTGGGTGTGAGACGTCAGTTGTTTCAAAAATGAAAAAACGCCCTTTCTTACAAGGGGTTCTCCGCCAGTGATCCTGACTTTTTTTATCCCCAGGGGAATTGAAGATGTAATAATCCGAAATATTTCTTCATAACTTAGAATATCTTCATGGTTTAGCTTTTGAAAGACAGGTCCAGTTCGGCAATAGATGCATCGAAGGTTACAGCGATCTGTAATAGAGACTCGCAAATAGCTGAGTTGCCTTTGGCATGGGTCAATTAAGTTCATACGTTCAGGGGTTATTCCTATTTTTCAATGAATAGGCAGGCAGCAAGAAATGATGGTTAAATGCAAGGGCAGGACAGACATTTTTTGTCTGTCCTGCCTGAAATGATATTCAAACAAGCATACTTTATTGTATGACAGTTTCTACGCGTCGATTCATCGCGCGATTATCTTCGGTGTCATTTGGAGCGGAAGGTTTGCTGAACCCAAAGCCTTTCGTAGATAACTGAATTTCTGAAACGCCATTCAGGATTAACACTTTTTTGACATTCTTGGCTCGTTTTTCCGACAGAACTTGATTGTAATCCCCATTACCTGTATTGTCTGTGTGGCCATGAAATTCGACTCGTAAATAAGGATTGGCTTTAAAAACCTTGGCAGCATTCAAGAGTTTTTGTTTATAGAGTGGTTTTACATCTGCCTTATTCCAATCAAAAAAGATTTCATGAATATTCCAACACCCATCTGAATCAACAATCGCACCATCTGGTGTTCTATTGCATTGGTCTTGATCATTAGTAACGCCGTCACCATCAGCATCCGCGCCTTGAATATCTGTTTCAAGCAGACCATCATGCGTCCCAGTGAAAAAGATACTATCAACAAATACTTTAATAGCCTCTTTGGAATTTAGCTTGCTGGCAGCAACTGCAAAGCCGCATGATGCTTTTTCAGGCAGTTGATTCATATAGGTTGTCCCTTTTGGATGATTTCCCGCGCGAATCGTATACAAGCACAGGCGATCTTTTAACTCTGAGGCCAAAATTTCAGCTGAATTTAATGCATAATTGTTGCAAGTCATGCCATCACTGATAATAATCATCGCCACTTTACCGGAAGCTTTTTCCAAATCATATTTGCCGACATTTATTGCTGTATTCATCGGTATGTCGCCTTTCGCTGTCGTCACATCATTAATCGCCTTTTGAAATTCATGTGCATCATGACGTGAAAGTGGAAGAACTAGCTGTGTCGTTTTGGCTATAGTCCTCAGTCCACTGGTCAGTTCCAATTTTTTTAGTTCGTGATTCAACATGGTGAGAACATTCTTGGAAACATCCAATTTTTTCTGTCCAAAAGCCTCATCATTTAGCGTTGATGTGGCATCAAATATGACAAGCAAGGTGTCGATTCTTTGAACAGCATCAGATTTAATGCCTGGATCAATTTTCTTTTTGCCAAAAAATGAACATGCTGAAATAAGTGTGCACATTACAAAAATAACAGTTAATTTGCCCCATTTTTTCATCATAAATAATCTCCTTTTTTCATAAGTTTTCCAAAACTAACGATTTGCCACTTTCTTTTGTATTGATCCTTACTCATTTTTTTTACTTAGGAAAGTTTTCCTTAAAATAGGCACTAACGAATCGTTAATTTTGGAAGGTCTGATTTTTTTATGAGTACACTATATATAATATGTTTAAAATGTCAATATAATTATTTAGAAAAAATGGGACGCACATGGGGAAGAAACTTGATTCATTGACTATTATTTCATTACACGCGCTGAGCAAATTTTTTTTTGTTTTTATGATCGCTGAACTGATGACTCAATACTTTTTTTTAACAAACAGCATGCAATCCTGTGATTGGGACGTCCATTTTTGTTGTAAGAAATGTTCCCCGGCTGAACCAGCTTGTTCATTACACATCCTTCTGAAATATCCAGGTGAAACAATTGTTTTTCATTAATCGGTGGCATGGAGAGTAGCTGGTCATCAGTAATGCAAAAACTATGAATGGGATAGTCTTCACATAAAGGACACTGGTACACTCGACCATTGGGAAACACAAACAAATGTTCGGATACCCGCCCTGCGCATTCAAACGTTTCTTCTGGTTCCAGAAAAACTGTTGGATATGATACAGAAATGCCAAGGTCTGCCACCTTTTTTGCAATAGATGGCACATGTGCTTTCCAGTCTTCATAGGGTACCTGTAAATTCCTTTGATTACTGACAGGTGCTGATTTTCCACGAAGACCGATGATCTGAATGAAAAACTTTTGTATGTTCAAAGATTTGATCAATGATGGCATCAAATGTAAGGCATGAATATTGATGGCGCTAACAGTGTAAATCAGGCTGACAGGAAAGCCCTTTTTTCGTGCAGCATGTATTCCCTGAATGCAATTATCAAAAGCACCTGCGCCGCGAATTTGATCATTCATTCCTGCATTGGGGCCATCAAGGCTAAAACTAAAATAATCTACATCACGTGTTGTGACTTTCTCTAAAATATTACCAAATAGATAGCCATTGGTATCAACAGTAATGGAACGATAGCCAATTTTTCGTGCATATTTAATAGCAGCGTCTAAATCCGGATGAAGCGTTGGTTCACCACCCAACAGCACCAGATCGGTATTGTCTTTCTTGAGAAGATCTAGCCACTTGATGACTGATTCTAAGGGAAGCGCGCCAGTTCCATGTTGGGAAGGATCAATATAACAATGGGTACAGGATAGATTGCATTGTGTTGTAATATGAAAAAAAACACTTCGTGTGTTTCGCTTAAACTGAATCGTAGGCTTCATTGCTTTTCCAGGCAATCTTTTGTAATGTTCTCGTCAAATGAAACCGGATATGAACCATCAAAACATGCCTTGCAAAAGTTGATTTCTGGCTCAGGTGTAGAGGTTGATTTTAATAAGCCATCAATACTAATATAGTGAAGACTATCCAGACCGAGAAAATCTTTAAGTTCTGACTGTGTTTTACTGGCTGCAATCAACTCCCCTCGTGTAGAAAAATCAATGCCATAATGACAGGGATACCGATGGGGCGGGCTACTGACACGCATATGTATTTTATTGACGCCCAATTCTCGAAGTGTTTTTACACGTGTCTTGATCGTTGTACCGCGTATAATAGAATCTTCAACAATAATAATATCTTTGCCTTTGAGCACTTCTTTTACAGGATTCAGCTTGACCCGAACACTAAAATCTCGCATGCTTTGTGTGGGTTGAATAAAGGTCCGACCCACATAATGATTTCGGATCATGCCCATTTCAAATGGAATGCCTGATGCTTCAGAATAGCCAATGGCAGCATAGGTGCCAGAATCAGGAAATGGCATCACAAGATCGGCATCAACCGGAGCTTCCTCTGCAAGACATCGTCCATGAGATTTTCGAATTTGATACACATTTTTTCCATCAAAAGTGCTGTCTGGTCTGGCAAAATATATGAATTCAAAAATACAAAAAGCCCGCTGACACCCTTTTGGCAATTGAATCGATTTCACCCCGGTTTCACTGATAATGACAATCTCGCCGGGTTCCAACTCACGAATAAAGTCTGCCTGAACCAGATCTAAGGCACATGTTTCAGAGGCTAACACAGGCTTTCCCTGCAATGCTCCCAGACATAAAGGCCGAAAACCATAAGGGTCTCGAATTCCGACAAGTTCACCTTTACTGGTCAACAATACAAAAGAAAAAGCACCTTTTAAACAAGAAACTGAGCTGATCAAAGCTGATTCAAGGCCCAATTTCATGTTTTTGACAAGTAAATGCAAAAATAATTCACTATCAGTTGTACTTTGAAGGATTGAACCAGAATCTTCAAGCTGATTTTTAATTTCCAGTGCATTGACAAGGTTGCCATTATGGGCAACAGCATAAGTTCGTTTCCGATGGCGTACCATAAATGGTTGTGCATTGATCAGCGTCGATCCGCCAGTTGTTGAATAGCGCACCTGTCCAATGGCAGAATGACCTTTTAATGTTTCCAAATTTTTCAGAGTAAACACATCTGAAACCAACCCCATATTTTTATATGTCTGAACGCCGCTGCCATCAAAAACAGCAATACCAGCACTTTCCTGGCCCCGATGCTGGAGCGCATATAGCCCAAAATATGCCAGTTTGGCTGCCTCAGAGTGATCGTAAATGCCAAAAATACCACAGGCTTCCCTGGGCTTTTCAAATTCATTGCCTGATATATTATCCATGTATAGTCTCTAGCTATGATTTGAGTGTAACCCAAATTGCATGTCAACCGAAATCAAGCCTATGAGCAAAACCAATGTAGGGGCGAACCTTATATTCGCCCCTACATTGGTTTTGCTCATAGGCTTGATTTCGATTGACATGCAATTTGGATTACACTCATGATTTTGTTTTGCATAAAACAGTATTTTTTAATACGAAAAATAATTTTTATAGACAATCTGTGGGTAAAAAGCAAGATGAATTTAAAAAAGGGATGAAAACGTCAGTCGGTTCATTCATTTTGATGTATGGGTATCGATGATATTTTTCAACTGATCCTTACTATAGGGTTTGATCAAAAAACCATTGGCCCCCGCCTCAATACATTGTCGCTTATCTCTTTTCAAATCTGATGCACTGATCACAATAATTTTTATATCATGATTTTTAATCTTTGCTTTTGGATGACGAATAATTTTTATCAGTTCGATTGCAGACATATCAGGCATAAACAAATCAGTTAACAATAAATGGTATTCCTTTTGTTCGAGCTTTTTCAGGGCCTCATTGCAGTTATTTGCAAGATTGGGAATATATCCCAGATCATTCACAGCACTTTCTGCAATCATTTGATTAATAATTTCATCGTCAAGAATTAAAACATCTTTTATACGATGTATTTTTGAACAGACTTTTTCTTCCTTTTTTTGCAATGCAAAGGTTTTTTCCAGTAGGTTTAAGAGAGTGCCATAATGGACGGGTAGAAACAGAACTTCATTTCGTGAGTCATCGCTGTCTCGTCCCATTTTTTTTAGAAAAATACATTTAGCACCGGATGTTGCTGTATTTTCCTTGAGAACATCGTCTATCAATGAAATTTCTTCCTGGTAACTATCTTGATCAATAAACAATAAATCGCACTTCGTCTGGTTGATATTGAAATCTTTCAGCACTGAAATGGTTTCGATAGAATCTCTGGCTTCATGACATTGACAATAGAATGTTTTTAAAAGACTGACAAAAGCTTGTCGGGTTGTATCATGGGGGTAAATCACCAGTGCGTTAATGTTTTTAAGTGTTTCCTTATACGCCTCATGCCTTTGCACAACTTTTCGTTCAGTTAACACCGCTGTAAATTCAAAAGAAGACCCAACACCTTCCTCACTTTTTGCCTGGATTTGACCATTCATCAATTCCACCAGTTGTTTGGATATGGATAATCCCAGACCCGTCCCCCCAAATTTTCGTGAGATTGAACTTTCAAGTTGAGAATAGGGTTTAAACAGCTGGCTCAGCCGATGAGAGGCAATTCCTTTTCCAGTATCCTTAACTTGAAACAAGAATGTATCTTCAGATTGTTTACTCACGTAAATAGAAACGTCACCTTCATCTGTAAACTTGATGGCATTATTCACAAGATTGATAATGATTTGTCTCAAGCGGTTTGGATCGCCGAAAACAACTGTATGAAGATGTTCTGGAATAAGACAGGCATATTCCAATCCTTTTTTATATGCTTCGAAGGAGTAGATATCTGAAATATTTTCAAGTTGTTCCCTTAAATCAAACTGAATATATTCCAGATCCATTTGTTGGGCCTCAATTTTGGATAAATCCAAAAGATCGTTGATCAGGCAAAGCAATGATGTTCCTGCCTGTTTGGCAGTTTTGATATAACCTTTTTGTTGGTATGTCAGGTCTGATTTGAGCAATATATCCATCACATTCATGATGCCATTCATCGGCGAGCGGATATCATGACTGATATTGGCTAAAAAGTCACTTTTTGCTGCATTGGCTTTCTCCGCTGTTTTGATTGCATCCTGAAGTGAAATCTGTGTTTTGACCCGCATGAGTAATTCCTTTTCATTAAAAGGCTTTGTCACATAATCCACTGCACCCATCTCAAAGCCTTTGACAATATCATCTATTTCTGTTTTGGCGGTAAGAAAAATGACTGGAATTTTTTCTGTTTCAGGGTTCGACTTAAGGATACTGCAGATTTCATATCCATTGATATCAGGCATCATAATATCTAAAAGAACCAGGTCAGGAAGATTTTTTTCAATTGCATGAACTGCTTTGGTGCTGTCGGTCAACGCCAAAACACGATACCCATTTTGTTTTAACACCTGACCTAAAAGTTGAATATTTTTAAGAATATCATCTACAATAACAATCAGTGACGAATCCATCGACGCCTCCTTGTTGAAAAGCCCTGTTGTGTATATCATTCAACACACACATTACTCGAGTTTTTGATTAATAAAGAAAATCCTTTTAAAATTTCAGGTAATTTTTCAATATCAAATATTTCTGCCAGAGAAAGTGTTTTTTCAGCCCAGCTTGTCACCGCATGACATTGATAAGAACGACTGATCTCTATGATCTCATTGGCAATCCGTTCAACATCATCAATGATAATGCCTTCATTAACATACGACAAAACTTGTTGCTCAAAGGGAAGCAATTTATCAATCAATTCCGGGGGAATATTATCACTAGCCCTGTCAATATTTAATTTTTCATGAATCCCTGTTTCATCAGATACAGATTTTTTTTGATTTGATCCTTTCAAGTGATAAGGAAGATACTTCTTCAATATTTCAAGAATTTCGTTCTGGTTGACCGGTTTGGAGAGGTAATCTTCATATTCAATTTTCTCTAATTGTTTTTCTGTGCCTTTCATGGCAGATGCTGTAATAACAATAATTGGAATATCACGTGTCGTATCATCGGCTTTCAGCCTTGTTATTGCTTCATATCCATTCATGACTGGCATCTTGATATCCATAAAGATCACATCCGGATGAACATCCTTTGCCCCTTCAATTGCCTCCAAACCATTCATCGCAGTAAATATTTGAAAGTTGAAATTTTCCAAAAAACTTTCCATTATGATCTGGTTATTTAAAATATCGTCTACAATCAAAATTTTTGCAGGGTCAAACACAACGATCTGTTCTGTGGAATGACTCTCATCGAACTCCTCAGAAACATACAAATCTTTGGAAAATGATGCCACATCGACATCTAACAATTCAAACTGAAATACAGATCCCTTGTTTATCTCGCTCTCAATGCGTATTTTGCCATTCATCATTTCAATGAGTCTTTTGGTAATTGCAAGCCCCAGGCCTGAACCGCCATATTCTGACAATTTTTGTCCATCCTGTTGTCTGAACGACTCAAAGATGACATCTTGCTGATCTTCAGGTATCCCAGATCCTGTATCCTGAACACCAATGCTAAGATTGATCTGACTTTCACCCTCTTCAATGGATATCTGCTTAACAAAAACAGACACATACCCTTGTTTCGTAAACTTAACCGCATTCCCAATTAAGTTAAACAGGATTTGCCGAATCCGAACTTCATCAAGAATCAAAATTTCAGGTAAGCCGGGATCAATATCAATAAAATATTCTAAACCTTTGGCTTTTAAATCCAGAGAAAATATTTTGCTCATATCCTGAAAAACTTTTCTGAGAGAAACATTGGAGTATTGTAACTCCATTTTTCCGGCCTCAATTTTTGAGAGGTCCAGGATATCATTGATCAAACCCAATAGTGTTTTGCCACTACTTACAATGGTGTCCACATAACTATTCTGTTTGATATCTGTGATTTCTTTTTTTAATAATTCAGAAAAACCAATGATCGCATTCAAAGGGGTTCTGATTTCATGGCTCATGTTCGCCAGAAATTGAGATTTGGTTTTGTTGGCTGAAATAGCTTCCTGTTCGGCACGTTTGCGCGTTTTGATTTCGAACTCCAGTTGATCAATTGATTTTTGTAGTTTTGTTGTGCGATCTTTCACTTTATCTTCAAGATTATCCTGATATTTACTGATCCGGCACAACATAAAATCCATTGCATTTTTCAATGTCACAATTTCTTTGGTTTTGGGCCCACTTAACTTGGGAAGTGGCTTCAGGGCTTGAATATTTTGTAACCGAAGATGAAACGCCAATTGAGATAAAGGTTTCAGCATCATGGAAAGAATCCAACAAAAAAAACAGATAATAACAACCAGCATTGTGATACCAAAAAGGAAGCTGATTTGAATATTTTTTTCTATGTAATTGACGAATTGACTGTTAATTGTAAAATATGCAATGCCTATTAAATCTCTTGTAGAAATTGAATACAAAAGTATTTTGGTCTCTATACAATCCTTACATATAAAATCTGAAACAGCGATATCAAAACAATTGTCAGAATGATCGAGTTGTTTATGATAGGTCAGATTTAAAGTGTCATAATCCATTACCAGGCGAATGCCAACTAAAAATTGATAGTTGGTAGTTGAATCCTTGAGTAACAAAATTTTTCCCAAAAAATTTTCTAAATCTTCGGGGGTGAGTGTTTTGCGGTTATTCTCAATATAAGTTTCCAGACTTAATGCCTTAATTTGTGCGAGAGCGGTTATACTTGAAATTGTGCTACCTCTGACCTGGGGATGCAGGATATAGAACAAGTAATACAGGGAAAAACTGATAAAAATAAGCCCCAGTCCAATAAACATGAGAAATATTGACATGCGAAGGGTAAGGTGTTTTTTTTCTTTTTCTTTTTTATTCATATTTTTTTGAGACTCTTAAAAAAAAAGATTTCATTTTAATATTGGCTTCGCGAAGGGTTTTCATATTAATGTATGGCAGAATTTTTTCTGTAATATAAATACCGCCTGCGACTCCTTTTTCAACATCACCTTGAAAAGGAGAAAAAACAATAAACTGTTTTTTTATACTTAGCTTGATAATTTGGTTCAGCGGGATCATTGACTCAGCGATAAACAGCCCGGCAATGGTTTGGTCTTCAATGTATTCTAATTTATCAAAGTCCTGAACCGAATAAATGACAACCTTGATAGAAATGCCCCTAATTTTTTTAAGACTTTCTAATCGTTGTGCCATGTCATTTGCGATTTGCTCTTCGTATTGATATGCAATGACAATATGAAGATGATGATCATCGCCTACCTTATGTTGGATATTTTTATCTGATGCCAAAAAGCTGGGGAATAAATCAATACCAATCAATAAACGTTTGTTATCAATTCCTTCTGTCTCTGAAATTCCAAATAAAATGAATGGCATCGTAATGAACAATAACCCTATCAGTAATTTTTGATAAAAAGTTGCCGAGAAAGAGATCATTCGTTCATCACACCCATATATAGAGTTAATAAAATAATCCTTTAAAAATTTTTTATTCATTCTAGATTTATCTTCATTCTCGTTATTAAAAAGTAGTTTTCAAAAATTAATCCTATAACCTTATAATTTTTATGCGTTTATTCTTTTATTGTTTTAGATTGTATATTTTTAAAAATAAAAGATTGTAACCATTAATTTATAATTTATTATTTCTATAATTCTATTTTAATTACAAGTCAAGAATAAAAAAATCGAATTATATTTTTCCAATATGTTTGGAAAGCTCTGAAAATAAGAGCCCCATTTATAATGTTTGACAGCTTAAAAATAAAACATCATGCATTTACGTTGCCAACAAACAGTTCATTCTTTTTTGACCCAGAATTACCTTGAAAAAAAAATGAATATAAAGGCTATTGGGTGATATCTTAATTAACAAAAATGCCTGAAACCATTGCTCAACATAAATGGGAGATTGCCAAAAAACATTTTACTTAGCTTATGAATAATGGTATTCAAAAGAATCAGAACTCTTGACAAAAAGAATGAATTGGTTTGATAGCGACACGAAAGGACAAAGAACTTATGAATAAAATTGTCAATCCTCATGCCATGTTTTTTGAAAATGTTTTTTCACGACTAGATATTGCTGCTGATTTTATTAAAAATTATTTACCCGATCATCTTGTTAATAATCTTGATTTAAGTAAAGTACAATTAGAACGAAAATCCTTTATTAATAATCAGTTAAAAGGATCGCAATCAGATCTGCTTTATAAAATCAAAACAATAGATAACAAATCCCTTTTCATTTATATATTGCTTGAACATAAGAGTTATATTGATCGTTGGGTTTTGTTTCAATTATTGGGTTATATTGGTCAAATAGGTGATCGGGAGCGGATGATCAATAAGGTAAAAAGAAAAAGAAAACGCGAAGAAAACAAAACCAATAATCGACCTGAAAATGAAGGTATTGAAACCGAATATTTAACACCGGTTATTCCAATCGTTGTATATCATGGATCTGAACATTGGGAATGTCCAAAACATTTGCCCGAATTATACAAGGCAAATGAACTGTATAAGGAATTTTTGCCTGATTTTAACTTTTTGGTCATCAATTTAAACAATTATGATGAATCGCAAATCAAGGGTATTGTTTCTTTACAGGTAGCCTTGTTGGTCATGAAATATTTTTTCAGTGATGAATTATTCAATAAATTACCTGATATATTATCTTTATTATCTGATTTAGTTCAACAAAAGTCAACGATTGATTTTTTAAGTATTGTATTGGAATATATTGGAACGAATCAACGTTGTGATGATGATTTTTTAAAAGAAAGTTTAGATAAAGCTTTTGAAAACAAAGGAGAAGAAATTATGCACACTTTAGCCGATAAATTGGTTAATAAGTATTCTTTAGCCGATAAATGGATTGAAAAAGGTAAAAAGGAAGGTAAAAAGGAAGGTAGAAAGGAAGGTAAAACACAGCTGTTATCCTTTCTTTTTGAAGAACGTTTTGGCAACGTACCCCAACAAATAACAAAACAAATCAATCAGGCAGATGATAAGCTCATTGAAGATCTTACCCGATCCTTTCTTAGGTTTCAATCAATTAATGATTATTACCTTTGGAGGGAAAAACATTATTCTCCTTAGAACGTTCTGAAAATAAGTTCCCCATTAAATAAATGTTCATTCTGTTTTTTGAACCATGATTACACTGAAGAAGATGAATTTAAAGTGTCTTTATTTCAAATAAATGTTCATTCTGTTTTTTGAACCATGGTTACACTGAAAAAGATGAAGAAGATGAATTTAAAGTGTCTTTATTTCATCTTATTCATCTTCTATAGCCTTCCGGGCTATGTTCAACCACCTGGTATTGAAAAATTTCGGTTCCAGCACGACCGCCTGGGGTTGAAACCCCAAGCTATTTTCTGTCGTCCCTATCGCAACTTATAGTGTCTTGTTATAATATCACGCAATTGTTTGTCATGTCACCATCCACAACTCAATTTATCATAAAAAAAAACCTCCTGGTGGATTTTTTTTTCAATCGAGTTGTATACAAGGAATAACATAACACATTTTATGATTAACTTTACTTATTTTCTAACTTTACTTATTTTCTTGGATATAAGTAATCACAAAAAGGAGATTTTATCATGAAAAAACAAATTTACTTGATTATTGTTTTTGTCGGTTTAATGATTCATTCAAACTTTGTTAATGCAGATACCTTGTATACAAGTGAGACATGTATCAACAATACTGCAAATGATGGACAATGAAAAGATTGCTGTGACTGCCTGGATGGTGATGCCAATGCGCGTAAGACATGTAGAGATAGCTGTCATAACCATGATTTTGGTTTGAATACCAATTTAATCACTCTTGACGTTCCTTCTATCATTGGTGCTGAAGGAGATTATTCTATTGCCATCGGTCAGGGAAACGAACAGGATTGTAAAGCTTATTGTGATGGTTCAGAAGATCTTGTTTGTGGAGATCGAAGATTTTGTCGGGATTCCTGCAATGCGCATTTTTCAGGATCTAATAATACGGATCCAAATGGTAATGGTGACCCAAATGGCAATAATATATCTATAGAACAGGCAATATCTGATAATGCCCAGATGAACACAATCGCTTTTGATGCACTGGCTTTTGTGACAGGCGATTTATGCGCTGATACCTTTTTGCCTCCTGGAAAAGTGGCTGATTTTTCTGGTTTCCAATATCTAAGAGATACTGATCCAACCAATCTGGGTCATAATACAGACTTTGTGACCATTATTGCCTTTAATATGCTTGACATATTGACTGAAAACCAGATTCAATCACTGATTTCGCTGGCAAAAACCCAAATTGACATGATCAATGATTATGGATATAAACGTTTTCCCTTAATTAAAGCATTTCGACGATTACTTGAAAACGATTTGCCTGATGGAAAATCAAGTCTGGATAAGGAAGCGGTCATAAAGTATTCGGCTGAATTATATCGTCTGGATGGTCAAATCAGTTTTGATAGAGCTGTCACATTAGGAAATATTTTAAGATCATTTACGAGTGAACAACAAACAAAAATCGATTCACTAAAAGCATTAAATGGCGTTGGAAATTGGGACTTTAATACCAGTCAAAGAAATCCATTAACAAATTATCCGCTTGACAGAGATGAAAACGTGGCTGTAATGACTTATGCTAGTGAAATGTATAGCTGGTATGCTGGTTCAGTCGAAGCAGATACTTACTTTTGTCCAGAAAGACAGGGTACATATTTTGGTTCTTTTTATATGAAAGATGCCCCTGCGATGGCTGCAGAACCTGGTTTTACTATTGATTCCAATTTAACAGCCGATATGGGGAGCGCTTTTATACAAGCATTATCAACCGATCAAGCAGCCCTCATTACTGATCTTGTTGATATTCAAAGAGATGATTTGAATTCGATTGTTGACACAAGACGTGACATATCAACAGAGTTGAGAAAGTTTTTAGTCACAGACATAGTGGATGAAGATTATGTTTTATCCCTTGCTGAAAAATATGGCGAACGCGATGGAGCAATTATTTATCAATATGCAACTCATTTTGCTCAGGTGGGTAAGAGCCTTTCAGCTAATCAAATAGACATTATTGAAACCATTCGTGAAACATGGAATACAATTCCATGTGATGGGGCATATCTGTATTCTGAAAAAATTAGTATGCCGGAAATTATGAATACAGACTTTTTGTTTGGTGTTGACTCTGATCCATCATCTGATGATATTATTTCTTTAGGATGCAACTTTAAACCAAATTGTTCAGGGGTTAGCATTTGCTGAGGGACCTGCAGCAGATCAATTTGGAAATTTATTTTTTTCAGATATTGAAAAAAACCGCATTTATAAATGGTCTGAAACCAATGGGAAAGAGATCGTAAGAGAAAACACTGATGGCATAAATGGATTGTTTCTTGATAAAGCGGGTACTCTGTATGCTTGTCAGGGAGCAAATGGTCAGTTAATTTCTATTGATTCTCAGGGAAATATCACTGTATTGGCAAGTCAATACAATGGAAAATCTTTTAATGAACCCAATGATCTTTGGGTCGATCAAAAAGGGGGAATTTATTTTTCAGATCCAGTTTATATTGGGTCAGTCCTGCAGGATGGCGAGCATGTTTACTACTTGACACCAAGGCGTGATCTGATTATGCGCGTTATTCATGATATGGTAAGACCCAATGGCATTATTGGAACAAGTGATGGTCAAAAGCTCTATGTTGCAGATCACGGTGCTGGACAGATATTTCAATATCAAATTGAACAAAATGGAAGTCTTTCAAATAAAGCGCTCTTTGTTTCAAAAGCATCTGATGGTATGACAATTGATGAAAAAGGCAATGTCTACTTAACAAATGGGAGTGCTGTTCTTGTGTACAGTTCGTCTGGAAACTTGATTGAAACCATATCAGTCCCAGAGGAAACAACTAATGTCTGCTTTGGCGGAGTGAATAGACAAACATTATTTGTCACAACAAAATCATCTGTTTATTCAATCCAAATGAATGTAAAAGGACTTGAGTTGATTGGAACTGATGAATCAAACGATACTGGATTTGATGTCTTCAGCGATGGCAAAATAGATTTGCAAGATGCGATAAGAGTTTTGCAGATAATTTCAGGTTTTTAATTGTTCCCCGAATTCGTGACGAACATTCGACTAAAATTTATTACAGTGGTTTGTGCAATTTTCAGCGTAGGGCGAACCTTATGTTCGCCCTCGAACAATTGTTGGTAATCGATTTTCGTTCGCGGGCGAACATAAGGTTCGCCCCTACGAATTATTCAATCAATTACGTTTGCCTTAACCTGACGGCAATGAAGTTCGCCCCTACATTGGTTTCGGATATCGATTGGATTTCGATTACTACGATATACTCATAAATTTATGACCCCTTACTTATTACTTAGGAATGCTTGGAAAACAAGGTCCTCATTTTTCAATATTTGTTGATTCGTTTCTGAACCATGATTACACTGAAGAAGATGATTAATATGAAATAAAGACACTTTAAATTCATATTAATCATCTTCTTCAGTGTGATCATGGTTCAAAAAACTGAGTGAACATTTATTTAATGGGGAACTTATTTTCAGAACCTTCCTTAGTAGAAGGAAGTTATCCACCAATGATGAAGGTACAAATAATCAAGAGTGCGGTGTGTATATATCCAAATGATACGCCGATACCCAACATCAATTTGCCCCATTCCGCTCATACCAGCACGCCACCATCTTTGTGGAGAATCCAGCAATGAGGCCTTTACTTCAAAAATATTTTTTTTATCCTTCACTTGAGCAATATTACTAATTTGAATAATCTGAACTGGAAATTTTAATTCTGGTCGGCTGATAAAGGTAATTTTACCGACATGTCCCAATTCAATTTCATGAATATCCTGTTCTTCAACGTCCAGTTGGATATAATAGTCTTTTAGCTGAGCAATTTTGTATAACGTATCTCCTTCACGAACTGGAGCGCTTAAGAGTTTCTGCCTTTCTCCTTGTACGACAATACCTTCAAAAGGAGCTTTCACCTTTGCCTGATCCAGAAGATAGAGAATACGTTTTAACTCTATTCTGGATCGATCCAGTCTGGCTTGAGCAATTCTCATATCTGCCAGATAATCCTGCGAACGTGCTTTTTCTTCAGCTCTTGAGTATTGATGTATCTCAGCGATAATTTCTGCTTCTTTTAAGTGCAGATCTCGGGTATCAAGTTCAAGAAGCAACTCATTTTTCTTCACATAGTCACCAATTTGAACATCAACCTTACTGATATATCCATTAAAAGGCGCATGAATATATGCGAGTTGATCGGTTTTTAAAATGCATGGCGCTTTTATCCGATACATTTGCTTTCCCACGCATGCATAAATGACAATTCCGCAGCAAATGAGTGAAAGTATCTTTGCAAATGTATGCTCAACGCCTACAATGACAGCGACTTTTTTTCGAATCCAGCTGATCAATCTTGCCCCAAACCAACGATCATGCTGCTTTAAGTCAAATATTCGTCGAATCACCTGATCACAAATCATACGCAGACATCGAATTTCATCTGGAGAAAAAGCGGTTGAACGTTCACATGTCAGAATGGCAACAGGCATATCATTAATTCGTAGAGGAATGGATGCAACGAATTCGGCTCCAAATTGTCGGACATAACGTTCATGCGCTTTGATGATCGCTTGCCATTGTTCATAAGGCTTTGGAAAAAGAATCTCTTCGTTTTGATCTAATGATTCCTCCATGGCATTCTCAAGGGCTTGAACCGCTCCCATTTTGGGTTCAAAATGTTCTACATGGCTCATACCCTGTATGCGAATATATTTATTTTCCAGCCAACCCAATGCAACACGTGATGTTTGAAACTTTGATGCGACCTCATTGCAAAGCGTCATTACTGCAGATTGATATCGCTCACTTTCATTCAAAAGAATATTTAAGCTCAATATTTTTTCAAACAATTCGAAATGTTGCTCTGACATTGATGGGTGCTGTTCTATGTTGGATATATTTTTCATGGATGCATCAATAATTGGCCAGAAACTCCTGGACGAATAACCAGATCTGAATTATCAATTAACACCTTAATTTTCATCAATCCACTTGCTGGATCGACAACAGGAGAAACATACACCACCTCACCATTTTTTTTGAGCGTCTTGTTTCCAATATTGAAATGAACTTCAATTGTTTTACCGGTATCGAGTGTTGAAACAAAGCGTTCTTCGATATTGCATTTAAAAAAGCAGATTTTTGGATTAACCAGTTTTAGCAACTGTTGATTTGCTTTACTTCTTTCCCCTTTATGACAAAAAATTTTAGTCACCACAGCATGAATAGGCGAACAAATGATACGTTTCGACAATTGTTCCTTGGCTATTTCATATTGAATCCGTTCCTGCTCTTCTCTAATTTCCATCTCAATGCGTTTTAAGTGGCTCTGATCAAATTGTATTTGTAGGCGGGTAAGCTCTTCTTTACTGACAGAGTGGTTTGTTTCATATAGTTGCTTTGAAGCTGATAACAGTTCCAACATGTTTTTTTCTTTTAGCCGGGCTGCTTTCAAAGATACTTTGTTTTTCCATAGCTTATATCGCAACGATACTTCTAATTCTTGTTCCCGCCGATATAATCGAATGAGAGGATCGTCTTTTTTTACCCAATCTCCTTCCTTAACAAGGATTTCTTTTATTGTGCCATCAACCGGTGAACTCAATGTGGCTTTGTTCACTGATTCTGTGACTCCTTTAAACCTTTGCTGGGAAAAACTTACAATTGGAAACAAAAACACGAGCATTAAAAAAAGCAAAAAGAATTTAAACTTATGCATAAAAAAACTCCTCATATCTCAGGAAATTTATTAAAAACAACAGATAAATACGATTTTAAACATCTACACCGAATGAATAATCTGTCATGCATCAACCTGATAATATTAATTAAATTTTAGCTAGGATGAAAGAACTATATGAGCAACATAAATAAGTCAAGGAAAAAGTGTTTTCATTCATTGATTCATCTAGATGCGTTGAATAGTGAAATAATAACCGTCGGCCAGGCCTCTTACTGTATAATTTTTTGAATGGTGCCTTCATTTACGAAAACTTTTTAGAATATCAATTGCTTAATATGAATTCGAACAAAGCGTAACCTATGATTCTCCTTTTTTTACTTGACATGAAAAGATAAATCAAGGAATACTATAAACAGATTTGCATGTATCGGAAGAAGTAAAAATTCTATAGATATTATAAAAATATAATCAATCTTTTAAAAACTAGGCTTATCTAAAAAATGCCTGAAGTGCAATTTGTTCTTAAGCGCTGAAAGGACGAAACATTATAGCACAGGACAACGCCTTGGATAATGTTTAACTAAAATTTAAGCACTGTAAGGTCGTAATAATTCACGATTCATAGTTTATATTGCCCTTACATTGCTAAAAGTACAATTATTATAACTCGAATTCTTTAAATGAGATGGATATTTACTAAAATCAACACCTATATCAGCAAGAAAAAGAACAAATAAATAATTTTTACAATATTTCAAGAAACAGGAACAATAAAATGCGAAAAGTCATTTCCGTATTAAATCAAAAAGGTGGCGTGGGCAAAACCACATCATCTATTAACCTGGCATGTTGCTTTGCACAAAGAGGGTATCATGTCCTTTTAATTGATCTTGATCCTCAGGCCCACTCCAGTATTGGCCTGGGGTTTGAGCCTGATACCTATCAAAATGCCATTCATGATGTTTTAGTGAACAAGCTAAATATAGAAGACGCCATTTTAAAGACTGAAATTGAGAACCTTCAACTGGTGCCGTCTCATATACGCCTTGACAGGGCAGAACAATTATTGACCCCTGAAATGTTTAAAGAAACACGTTTGCATAAAGCAATCAAGCATTTAAAATATGACCTGGTTTTCATAGATTGCCGGCCCACACTCGGCACGTTAACAATAAACGCACTCTTTGCAAGCGAATTTATTTTAGTGCCCTGTGAAATGGCGCGATTTTCATTGGATGGTTTTTCTGATTTTATGGACACCATTGAACATGTTCGCAATAACGAGGACAACCCCAAAGACAAGGTTGTTCGAATTCTGTTGAACAAGTTTGACTCAAGAAAGAAAATCACCAATGATTGGGTCCTGGATCAGCTAGAACCATTTAACGACATATTGCTAAAGACAAAAATTAGACAAAATGAAGCACTCAACCAGGCACATATGGCAATGGAACCTGTGAGTATATTTAAACCCAGTAGCCCTGGCGCCCAAGACTATGAATCCCTGACAGAGGAGTTATCCACATTATGGCATCTATAAGAGACAAGCTTGCTCAAAAGCGAAGCAAGTTATCACACCCCAAGCAAAACAGCGAGGATCACCCTGCAAATACTGGGCATGTCGAAGATGGCGCTTTTTTCAATGTTGAGACTCATTTGATTGAGCCGAATCCGAATCAGCCGCGAAAGTATTTTGATGAGGTCGCTTTGCAGGAATTGTCTGAATCCATAAAGCAAACAGGTGTTATTCAGCCAGTAGTTATCCGAAAGGATGGCGAAAGGATCATACTGGTGGCCGGTGAAAGACGATTACGTGCTTCGAAAATGGCCGGCCTTCCTAAAATTCCTTGCATACTAACCAAAGGGAACCCCATTGAAATTGCATTGATTGAAAATTTGCAACGAGAAAACCTGAATCCAATCGAAGAATCTGAGGCCCTTCACCAGATGATAGATCATCATGAATACACACAACAGGACCTTGCACATGTAATTGGCAAAGGCCGAAGTACGATAACTGAAACCCTAAGCCTGAACAGGCTTCCATCAAAAATCAAAGATGAATGTCGGCGCGCCGACAGTATCTCTAGGCGAATTTTGGTTGAAGTTGCCAAACAAGAAAGTCATGTCGAAATGTTGAATCTGTTTACACAGATTAAAAACAATAATCTGACAAGCGATGATGTTCGCAAAATTACGCGCAAAAAGAAACGGTCTCAAGCAAAACCCGACTTCGTTAAAGAGATCTCAAGAAAAGCACTTCATTTTATCAAGCAACTTGATCAAGCAATGAATGCCGTATCAGACGATAAAGAAAAACAAGTAATTATTGAAACGCTAAATAATGTTAAAGCTGTTGTGGACAAATCATTGGAGGAGCTACAATAGCAAAAAAGATAAAAAGCTGTATAAGATAGGCGATTTTGTTCTTATTACAGGTTATTGACAGATCATTTGAATCGGATATGAGGAGGGATTATGAAAGACTGGAGTCTACAGGCAAAAATTACAACAGTAACGAGCATTATCCTGACACTAATGCTATTAATTATCAGCGCTGTTGTATTTTCAGTTGAAAACAAAATGGCAGAAGCTTTTACCACTGCATATAAAAAACATTTTGAGCTCGTTGTAGAAACGCAACAAGAACTGAATGAAAAAAAGCAGATGGCTGATTTTAAATGGAAAGCAGAGGTTTTTTCGCACTTAATCGGCTTTCACAACTTTGACGAGTATAATCACTCAAAAGACATACCACAATGGATGCAATCCTGGCTAAATCAACCTGGCCAGAGTGCACTATCAATCACAAATCCAAATAATCAGCCGGTCTTTTCTTTATGGAAAGAAAAAGGGGAAGTGTTTACTGGAAAACAAATTCCGGACGCAATTAGAGATAAATATGATCAAATTATTTCTGCGAATATTCAAGAATCAGGACAAAAACTGTATGCGTTTTATTCCATGAAATCCGATAAAATTACCGGCTCTTTTGTTCATGACTTAAGAAATCAGATCCAGGGAATCGCTGAAGTCAATAAAAAACAGTTTGAAAAAATGATTATGGGACAGATGGTCGGGTTTGTGTTCATTTTGATTATTTTTATTGTTTTTCAGATATGGCAATTCCGACGTCTGGTACTTCGGCCATTGACATTTATTAATCGGGTGGCGCATCGTTTGGCATCATTCGATTTAACAGTATCGCATCATCCAAAATCCAGGGATGAAATCGGTCAGATTTTTCAAGCCTATAATGGTGTTATCAAGGCGTTTCGTGAAATACTGAGTCTTGCCCAGGATAATGGTCGAAAGTTATCAAAAGAGTCTGAACAGATCATTCAAATTTTCAGCCGCTTGAATACCCATGTTGAAGATATGGAATCACGCTCCAACACTGTTGTAAGTTCAGCCTATGAAATGTCATCAACCATGTCATCCATCGCTGACTCACTGAATGGTATGAAAGGGAATGTAGAAAAAATATCCAGATCGACGGATGCAATGACAAACAATATCCATGCAGTTGCGGTCTCAATCGATCAATTATCAACAGCAATGAGTGGGATAGAGAACAATGCACGCAATGGTCGAAAAGTAGCTGAGAAAGCGGTACAGAAGGCAAAAAAGACAGTTCAAACCATTTCCTCATTGAATAATGCAGCCACTCAAATAGAAGAAATAACATACATTATTATGTCTATTGCGGATAAAACAAACCTGATAGGACTAAACGCTGCCATTGAGGCTGCATCTGCAGGGGATTCAGGTCGTGGTTTTACTGTTGTGGCCAAAAGTATTCAAAAATTTGCCGAGCAAAGTACAAAGGCTGCGATTAATATTTCTGAAAAAATTACAGCTGTTTTGGAGTTGATTGATGATTCAATCAAAATGATTAATGATATTGTAACCACAATCAATCACATGGCGGATTCATCAAAAACAATTTCAGCGTCGGTGGAAGAGCAAACACTTGTGTCAGAGCAAATTTCAGTCAGTGCGAACCTAGCAAATAAAAATTCCAGTGAAATTGCCAGGCAAATGGAGACTTTGTTGGAACATGTTCAAACAATTACAGAGAATGTCGATTACTCTGCAAAAGGCGCTCAAGTTGTCAGCATGAATATTCAAGGTGTGGGTAAATCAATTATTGATACAAAAGATGAGATCACTGACGTTCACTTATCATCAGTGCATCTGGATCAGCTGGCATCTGATTTATTTCAACTGGTAGATCGGTTTGATATATAGCGGTAATGGACGAAGAAGAATGTTCAAAAAAAATGCCATCATTCTCTTTATCTGGTCAAGGGCGCATTCCAAAAAAGAAAACCTTTTTGCTTCGCACTGAAAGGGCGTTATATAGCAGCCTTTGGTGCGCAAAGATTATAAATCCTTTGATAGATCAGTAAGGCGTTGAAATTGATTGGTCAGTTGAAAAAGTTTATTTGGATAATCTTTCATCTCATTATTTTTCGCGGCCTTCTCAATGCTCAACACTATTTCTTTTAATTTATGACTTCCAATATCCGAACATGCGCCCTTTATGGTATGAGCAATTTTTTCAATTTCAGAATGGTCATTAATTTCTATGGCGGATTTAAGATCTTGTAATTGAGGTTCCATATCATTAATGAAAATTAACACCACATTTTGAATTTCACCCAAATCTTTGCCCACATAAGATGCCATATGATTCAAATTGATTAACTCTTCATCGTGGGCTTTATCAAAAACACTTTTAGGGTGCGTTGAAACTTGTTTTCGTTGGCAATGCTTTTTTAGCATTTGTTCGATGGTTGCTTGTTGAACAGGCTTAACCAGGTAGTCTGTCATTCCACATGAAAGACAATAATCCAGATCTTTTTTGTACGCATTTGCAGTGACTGCAATGATGGGTGTGTCAGGCGCTAAGTTTTGTTTACGAATTTGGGCGGATGCATCATATCCATTCATTACAGGCATCTGGCAATCCATTAGGATCATATCAAAGGTGCTATGGGATATTATGTCCAATGCCTGCTTTCCATTTTTAGCGACAGTAACAATACATCCAAATCGTTTTAATATCATTGTGGTGACATACTGGTTGGTCACATTATCTTCAACCAAAAGAATGTTCGCGTGATATTGCTGGTTCATTGATATTTCAGAAGGTTTGTATCTCGAATCCTCATCAAAAATTTCATTCTCATTGACTGGCGTCAAAGGTAAAGAAACTGAAAAAGTACTTCCTTGTTTGTGAGTGCTTTTAACAGAGATCACACCATTCATTTTTTCAACGAGCATTTTAATAATCCAAAGGCCAAGACCGGTTCCGCCATAGGCATTGGTAATGGATGTATCTGCTTGAACATATTTTTTGAATATTCGAGCCATTGCAGCATCAGTAAGACCAATCCCTGTGTCTTCAACCAAAATTTCAACCTGAAAAAAGGAATCAGGAGTAGACTTATAAGAAACTTTCATATGAATATGTCCACTATCTGTAAATTTAACCGCATTACTCACCAGATTACAAAGGATTTGTCGTATACGAAGTGGGTCCCCGGAAAAAGAGACAGGTAAGTCATCATCGTAATCAACATTAAAATTAACGCCCTTTTTTAATGCATTGGCTTGAAACATGCGATAGACATCGATCACTAAGTTTTTTAGATGAAAGGGTTTTTCGCATATTTCCAACTTACCTGCTTCAATTTTAGAAAAATCTAAAATATCATTGATTAAATGGACCAATCCTTGAGCTGAGGTATAAATAACGTCTAAAAAGTCTTGCTGTTCAGTACTTAAGGGGGTTGATCTTAGTAAATCAATCATTCCAATAATGCCATTCATGGGGGTTCGAATTTCATGAGACATTCCGGCCAAAAATTCTGTTTTGGCCTTGTTTGCACTTTCAGCTTCTCGTCGTTCACGATCAAGACGTTCTTTTTCTTTTTGCTCTGTGATATCAATCATTGCCCCTTCATAATACAAAATATCGCCATGTCTATCCAGAATGCTTTGTGCCGCAATGGTTACCCAAATTTCCTTATCGTTTCTTAAACGACAACAGGTCTCAAAACCGGAAATAAATTTATCTTTCTGAATCACATAAAGGAGCATTTCAGCATCCTTTTTATTAATAATACTCCCAGAAAAAATATCAGGAATTTCGCGAGTCAACTCCTTAAAGGTTGAAAATCCTAATATTGCAAGCATTGCTGGGTTCACGCGAATGAATTTTCCCTCTGCGCTGAGACGAAAAATGCCTTCAATGGCATTTTCAACCAATGACCGATATTGATATTCAGACTGTTTCAGAGCATCATATAAACGTGAGTTTTCTAATGAAACTGCGGCTTGAGCAGCTAATAATTCCAGTGTGGATACATGTCTGTGTGTGAAAATGCCTGAGGTCTCATTGTTTTCAAGATAAAGCAGGCCAATCAGTTCTTTTTTTCGAATAATGGGAATGCACATAACAGATCGGGGAGCGTTTGACATTATATAATGATCGTGCATAAAACGAATATCATTGATGGCATCGGAGAGAACAATCGTTTCATGTGTTCGTGTTACGTAATTGACTATCGCTAAAGATAAACTGGGTGATAATGTTACAGACTTGCTGTAAATCTGAACATCATTTGATGTATCCGGATTCATCTCTGCTTCGATCACCCATTCATTTTCAGATTGAAGAATTAAAATGCCTTTTTTGGCACATGCATGGGTAATGACTGTTTTCATCAATTTATTTACCAGGTTTTGAAAAACGATTTCTTCGGATAACGCCTGAGACATTTTAATAATTGCACTTAAATCAATATTCTCATTTGATTGAATCGGTTGATACAGTTGAGCCTGAGGAGAAATGGTTCGATCAAGTTGTTCGTTCATCAATAAATCAGGGTATTTTTTTTCTAAATACGCAACTTTGGCATAAGCACCCCATCTGGAATAGCAATAAATTGCATCCCACATATATACGCTGGCGATCCGGGTGCGATGATCTCGAAAATGAAAAACTGCTGCGCGTTCATTGGCAAGCGCCTGGTCATTCATTGTGCCATTTTCACGCGCTAAATCTATTGCCTGATCATAATAGGACATGGCTTTGTCTATGCGACCAAGAACGCAGGCTTTTTCCGCATTGATCAATGCATAATAATGTGAGAAATTTTTGGGGTTCAAGCTGGTGAGTTCATTTAACTGTTGTAGATTTCGGTCAGTCATTAATAAGATTTGATTTTTTTTTGTATCTGCGCTTTCCGGGTATATGGAAAGCAATATTAATGATTCATAAAAAGCCAGTAAGGGCTGAATAATGGTGTAGGTTGTGGAAACCCCAATTCTCTTATTTAAATCCAAGCAGCTTGATGCTTTCACTGGATTTAAAAAATGAAAAACAGCAATCAGTCTTTGTAAATATAATTGTTCTTGAAGAGGTACTGGCGCTTCCAGGTTAGATTTTTCAAAATTTTCAATTATTGATTCTCCCGCCTGTGTGAAGAGTCGAATGAGATTCTGCAAATCAGACAAAAATGCTTGTGAGATAATTCCAGAAAAACGATTTAATTGAATTTCATATTGTCGACATTCGCCTTCAATGTCTGTTAATTTTTTTCCTGAAATAAATGCATGAAAAAAATAGGTTCGAATACAATATAAACAATATTCGAATTCTCCGCATTTCAGACCACACTCATAACCATTTCTTAGCATTTTCAATCCATTGCCAATGCTATACTTCCAGGGAAATACAAAAGAATAGGTAATAAAAATGGCACGAATGCGAAACGCTTCATTATTATATTCATTACTGAGGCGGAGGCCCTGTCTTGCTATACTGATGGCTTTATCAATGTGAACTTTATGTTTACAAAGTAATGCGGCAAAAGAGCAAAATGTACTGATTGATTGAATAGAATTGCCATAATTAAAAATAATGTCCATTTGCATGCAGACAATGGAGGGATAAAGTTCTGGCTGGGCATAAAAAATTGAGGCATGTATTGCGGACATAATTCTTAGAATGGTTTGTTTATTTAGATCTGTCATTTTTGGGAGCTTGCTTAATGATGATAGTTTCATAGCCGTCATTTTCGATAAAAGCCGGGTAATTTTTTCTTTTTCTTCTTGCTTTGACAAAGGTTTGGGAAAGGAAATGTCAAATTTCTCCAATACATCTTTTGCCAGTCGAATCGCATTAAGCGGTTGGTTTTGCGCGCCACAAGCATAAATTCTAAGCTCTTGAATTCTGGCGAACTCTCGAATATTCGTGCAAAAATCAGATGCTTTCTCTGCAAATTCAACAATTCGATCATACTTTCCCATCAGTAAGGCGCATCGGGCACATTCATAATATGCAAGATACACCATTTCGTTATCAAACTGAACAGTTGAATATAATTCAATCCATTCAATTGCTTTTGAAAAATAGTTATAAGCAGGTTCAATGGCAGAAATATTGCGCGCATGAACACCTGCATTCAAATTTAATTTTATTGTTTGAATAATATCAAATGGAGATTGAATCATATTTGCCAGATTCAGTTGGTTAACCAGAAAAAAAATATGCTCTTTTGAGGCATCTTCAATCTGTAAAAAATATTCACTGGCGATTTGAAAATGAATTTTTTGACGTTCCTTTGAGGATGAACGAGAATAAAACGCTCTGTGTATTCGTTCATGTGAGAACCGATATCTTGTATTAGCGACCTCCTTTGATACAATAGAATTTAATTTTTTTTGTTGTAAGCATGTTTTAAAACTTGGATTGTGAACGTCTGTTTCAACTGGAAGAATAAGGCCTTTGATGATGGCAGTCCATAATCCTTTTGCCATATCTTCCTCTGATGTGCCAAAAGACTTTGCAAGAAAATCGAGTGAAAATTCATATCCAAGGCACGCGGCCCAGTCAAGTAAGGAGCGGGTTGAAGGATCTAACTTTTGAATTTTTTCTGTCATGTATTCAACCACGTTTTCGGTAATTGTTTGCCTGGAGATGGCCTCCAAGTCCCAATGCCACTGGCCGGAATTGTGGTCATATTCAAGCAAATGAGATTGATTGAGCTCCATTAAAAATTCACGCAAAAAAAAGGGATTGCCATTGGTTTTATCCCATATGACCTGAGAAAGTTCATTGACACTGGATAAAGACATCTCCAACGTTTCAGAAATAAAGGTTTGGACTTCAGAGTGATTCAATGCCTGTAGCTTAATTTCTATAATTGATTTTTCACTGAAATTTTTAAATATGGATTGAAACGAATTTAAACGATCTGATTGTATAGGGCGATACGCAAAAAGAACCATGACGTAGGCATTTTGAACTGATGTCAATTCCTGAAGAAAACGTATGGATGTTGGGTCAGCCAGGTGAAGATCATCAAACAAAATAACAATGGGATGAATGAGCCTCGTAATATCAGAAAGTAACGCACCAATGGATTGAACCAGTATTTGAGCGCCGGGTATGACCGAAGAAGATTCTTTGGAAGGGTCAGTATCAAATAAATATTTAAAAGCAGGAATCATTGATAGTAAGGAGCCTGAATTAATTGACGGATTTTTTTGAATTGAATTTTTTAATTCTGCCAAAATAATTTCATTCTCACCTAATAGAAAATGCGCTAATTCTTGAAAGGCCTGAACAAAAGCCTGGTATGGTTTTTCGGGAATTCGCATAAACTTTCCACGAATGCAATATCCATTGTTTAATGAAATATATTGAAGCACTTCTTTTGCAAGACTTGTCTTTCCGGTTCCAGCTTGTCCTGAAATTTTTACTCCTTGAAAAAATAAGCTTTCTCGGGGATCTATACTTTGAGCAGATTTGTATTTTTTTCTAATTTTTTTTAATCGGTTGAATTTTTCAATAATTATATTCTGTTCTTTTTGGCGGGCAAAGCATAAATGTTTAAACACAATGCGCTTGCTCTGATCCTTTTGGCCTATACTAAATTGTTGAATATGACCATTTTGCTGAATCATTTTATTGCAACGCCCAAAATCAGATATAAGCCCTTCAGCGCTTTGGTATCGATTTTTGGGATTTTTGCTGAGCAATTTCATAATAATATCGGAAATAACAGCAGGAATGTTTGAATCAATTTCGTTCGGTGCAATTGGGTTGACTGTGGCATGAGAATGAATTAATTCCAAAGGCTCTTTATTTAAAAATGGACATTGACCCACAAGCATTTCATAAAAAATAACACCCATGGAATAAAAATCAGAGGTAAAGTCGGATACTTTTTGGTCTCTTTTTAATAATTCGGGCGAAATATAAAAAAGTTCATCAGTACTTCGGTCTTCAAGGGAATTCTCAAAAACTGTTTTTCCATGATAAACAGCCTGGTCTAATCCAATCATACATGTTTCATGGGTACCGGGATCAATCAGAATATGTTTTGGGTGAAGTCCCTGATGAACAATATCCGAGGTATGAATCGCCTGAATAGAACGAACAATTTGTTGAGCGATATGTAAAAAAGAGCGAATGTCAATGGATTGAGATTGAATATATTTGGCAAGAGTCATCCCCTGAAAGTCATAGAAAACCAAAACGACAGTATTATGATATTTTAAAATTTCCTTAATTTTGATAATTCCTGGAGAACCGCCCAGAGATCTTAGAATTTCATATTCGTGATAATAACGCTTTAAGTCAAGATCGGTAGGATAGGCGACATTGAGAATTTTCAATAAGACCTGACGATTGTCTCTTTTACTTATCGCTTTATAAATGATGGTTCGATTGCTTTTATGAATTTCAAATATACTCTTATATAAAGGAATGGTAATCATATTTGTCCTTTCAGTAATTTTTTTGAAACTAAACCTAACATTTTTTTTTCAAAATTGATACCATGATATTATCATCCAAGGGGAAAGAAAAAGAGGAGAGAATATCCATCATCCATTCGTTTTTCAAACATGTTTCATCGGTTATTTTTCCATTATATAGTTGATATCATCGTCAATTTTACTTTCAATCGTATTGATTACATCTGAAAAATCATAAAAAGGGAAATATTCGGTCTCAAATAGAACTTGTTGTATTGTGATGATGCTTGTATCAGAATTATACACGCGCATAGGATGTTTATGGTCAGAAACCGAATTGGTTTCCTGACGATCAGTTGTCATTTTGGGTTGGGTTTCAAACTGGAACTCCATTTTTATGGATTCAATTTCTTTCTTTGTTAATGGAATCGGGGATAATAAGGATTTTCTAGAAACAATCGTCGCTTTTTCAAAAGGATTTATTCTTAATGGTGGAAAATCAGGTACAGCCAAATTGATCACTGCCAGTTCTGTACTGTCTAATGTGATCACTTCTGTAAAATCGGGTTGGGCCTGAACGATAAATTTTGAATCTTGGACGTATATGAGCGCAGTCAAGGTTTTTATTCTAAATCGACAATTCATGTGCGAGTCCAGTTGTTGCACAAAAAATTGGAACGCGCCTGAAGAAATTTGAATGAAAGCGTTTTTGATACGTTTGTTTGGGCTATAATCTATTAGAATGCATTGAGTTCGAGATAATTCATCTTGAAATAGCTGGCTGCCATCATTAAAACGAATCGTTACTTTAGATGCTTCTCCTGTAATCATCGTATCTCCACGATAAATGTTCATTCCTTGAAATACAGAATACCCAGATGTTTCCTTCAGGTGGATCAATACCACTTTTCCAGAAAAATTGACGACTTTTCCCACACATAACCCAAAACCTGGCTGATACTCATTTTCATTGATGCCTATGTCATTAATAGATTCACACATCGCCACACTCAAAGCACTTATCAAATAGATGGCTATTGCACTCATTGTAAAAAGTTTGTTAATCATCCCTCTTCTCCATATTGATTAGTGCTGAAAAAATAATTGAAAAGCAAATAGATTTTTCTGAAAAGTATAAACATGAATATTTGAATCGGTTTTGGACCATTGATATTTCATTTCCAGAAACAATCCTTTATATTGTAGCGGAATTTCTATACCCAATCGAGCCTGATATTGATGTTCTTCACGCTTGATTTGATAGAAAGAGTTTAAATGTTCATGATTTCTAAATGCACTTCGCGCACAGAATGTAAAAGTACAGCTTGGATATGCAAAGACGTTCAGATTCAATTCTGCTTTTAATGTTTCATAATTATGGTTCTGATGGGAACTCGATATTTTTTCTGATGTAAATAGTGTTTCCAAATGATAGAAATCAGGATCAAACATAAAAGAAAGGCCAAGTCCAATACCATGTCGATTTGAATCACGATGTTCATCATGAAAATGATTATCCATTGTATAGGAACAATGAAGACTCGGAACAACACTCTTTTCTATCCAAAACCGAAGTCTCGATCGCCATTGGGTTTGATACAAAAATCGATGACGATCGAGCCAAAAGTATGATGGAACCAACTCTGTATTCCATTGAAAGATGTCATTATGAAAAATACCATAAAAATATAAATGACTGTTAATTAAATTGGATTCACTGTTATCCATATGGCTAGATTGATAATGGCCATATCCCATACCGATCCTACAATCAGATTCATTGACGAGATGGTATCTGGCAAATAATAGAAGTGAGTTCAATCTATCATCAGATTCCATATCTGATTCTGTGGATTCAAATGTCACATTGTCATCATATACAATACTGAACTTACAGTACAAATTATAAGGGCTGTATTGAGCTTGTTTTTTTTTTAGTGGTATCAACCATTTTAAAGCTTGCCTGCGAAGATATCGTCGCGGGGCATGCATTTTAACATGTTTAAAATAATTATACGCCAATGTCCATTCATGTTGTTGATAAAAACAGATTCCAGCATAATAGTAAGCTGTAAATTTGAAGGAGGGGGAGTTTTTTGCTGCATGCAATAGATAAGGAATGGCACGTTCATAATTCCTGAGATGAAATTGCGCCATACCCGTTTGAAAGTATGCTAAAATTAATTGCTCGGCATCAACGACTTGATTGATTGCCAATTCATAAAATTTTACCGCAGAGGTATACTTTTTTTGATAAAAATGGGTCGTGGCAAGATCAAACGCTAGCCCCGGAATATTTGGGGAACGTTGCCAGACAATATCGAATTGTTTTTGAGCCAGTTCGTAGTTTTTTTCAGCCAATTCGGTCTTACCCAAATAGTATAAGTAATTTGGGTTATCGGGCATTTCTAGAAAGGCTTTCCCAAAATATTGGCGGGCTGTGTTTGTTTGGCCCTCATGAAGTGCAAATATTCCTAAATCGAAAAACACGTGATCATTTGATGCCATTGTAATTGAGGTGGAATTTAATAAAAGGAGTAAGAATATAAGGGGTGATTTTTTTTGCATGGTTGAATCTCCAATCATCGCGGAAATTGAGATGTGCTATATTGATTACATGGTTCAAAAAAAGAATGAAATAATAATAATTTGAGAATTTCTTTTTAGGAAAGCTCTGAAAACAAGTTCCTCATTATTCATTATTTTTTGATTCGTTTCTGAACCATGATTACATTGTAAAAGATGAACAAGATGAAATAAAGATACTTTAAATTCATCATATTCATCTTCTTCAGTGAGATTCATGGTTTAAAATCGAATCAAACAATATTGAATCATGAGGGACTTATTTTTAGAGCTTTCTTTAATCTTATAAATTGTTTGAGAGCGAATTTTTCAGATCAATAAATGATATGACCATTTAAAAACCATAAAGATTCCACTTTACTCTCTTTATTCAGCGCCAAGCCTACAAAATTTCCTTTTTCAATAGCTAATCGAGATATATGCTTGCCTTTGGTATTATGGTACGTAGCAAAAAGAGAAAATTTAAAGTACTGATCATCGACCACAATCTCATTTGAAGTTATTCTATCAATATTTCCAGTGAGTATCAGTTGAACAACTGTTTTGATAGAAATAATACGCGCCCGTTTATTCAATTCGTACTTCACAATACAGGAATTTTGAAGCTGGTCACCGGGAGTTTCAATTTTACAGGATTCGTCAATAAAAAACACCTTTGAGTTAATAATTATTTTAGAGCCAGACACATATTGAACCAGACCCTGGCCGGAATAAGATTCAACAGGTTCTCCAAACGCCGGCCCGGTGACTTTTTCAAATCCAGGCATGGGATCAATTTCATTGATATTTATATTTTCACTATATGCTTGAAATGTAATAACAAACAGAAAAATCAATGTTAAGCGCAAGGCTTTCATAAGCATGCTCCTTTTATTAAATTGACACGTTCAAAAAATCCTTTCGGGTGAATATCGACATCATGATGTTCAATACTTGGGCCCCCTGTCAAAATTATTAAAATTTCCAATAGTACCTTCCTTGTTCTGACTCAATTTCAATTGATGGAATATCTGTATTTGAGCCCATATCACCGAAAATTAATCTATCCTTGCCTTCACTTGTATGAATAAATGCAGGAGGCTTGACCACACTATCAAATATAACGGCAGATGGCGGCAGTTTAGATTTACCTGGTGTTTTCGATGTGACTTCAACTATTTGATCATCAACAGAAACAACCGGATCGGTCAAACGGCCCCCATTGCATGCATCCAGAATATACATACTGGAATGACTTTTATTTCCACATCGACTGGTAGAAGGTGTCAGGGTAATAAAAAACACCTTGCCTTCACGAATGACGATATTATCGATAATTCTTTCCTTTTTCGTAGGCAAATTAAAAAACCACCCGACATGAGAATAATCATTCCCATCATCAATTTTTGTTGGGAACCATGAAATCTGATTATCGGTGACAACGTGATAATTATCCGATTGGTAACTTGAATCAACCTTTTGTTCTAATAGTTTAATTTTTTGATAATCATCAGGAAGATTTTTTGCATTGGACAATTCTTTGTCCTTGGTAAATTCGCCATAAAAAAAGGTGTGGTCTCGTTCATCATTTTGCCAATCCCAGATCGCATATACACTTTGTTGAATCGAACTGTCAGTATCTCCTTCAGTGAGGTATCGACCTGTACCAAAAATTACAATATATCCCGAATTTCCATGAACACAATGCGCCATGACATCCGGTTTAGATGTAATCGGCTGGTAAGTTCCTTTCGAACCATCAGCATTTTTAGCCTGAAACAAGGGTTTTGGACGGCTCGATGTTCCATAGGCGACTTTCCACTCTCCTGGATTGCTCGATGTTAAATCAAATTTCCAGAGATTACCAATCATATCACCCGCATAAACATAATCAACTTTTTGATCGAAATCAATATCAACCAATGATGGGGATGATAACCCATTACAGATACTCGGGCTGCCAGATTTCGTATCAATAGTGGTAATTTTTTGTCCTGTTGTCAAATCACGAACATACAAAGCGGCTTTGCCATGCTCACTGGCATAACCATTTCCAAAAATTACGACCCAATTATTTGCATTTGTATTGGAAATATAGGGTGTACTGTAACTATACCCCATATCGACATCATCATTTTTGTCTGCACTGGAATAAGGTGGGAATTCCCATTGGGGCATATCCACATAATTTGTAGCGGTTACATTCAGGCAATAGTAACCACGACCACCTTTACCAAGGCCGCCAACCAGATATGTATCACTTCCTGTAGCTTTCACTGTCGGCGTTGCATTACAATAGAATAAATGAGAATAACTTGGTTGGTAAAGATGAATCAGGTTTTCAAAAACAAGATTTGGAACATAAGCTGCGATTTCATCGCCAGTTTCAGCATTGAAAACATGCCCCATGCCATCGTTTGCGCCAATAAAAATATAATTCTTAAAAAATAAGGGATGTGAATGAACGATATCTCCCAATTTATGATATCGTGTTCTGGCATTCCCGCCATTTTTTTGTTCTTCTGAGTCATCGCCACTAATGTACCTGATAATTCGTTTCGCAATATCATTATTTTTATGAATTCGGCTTAATAAGTCATCATCTATTTTATTTAAAAGAATTCCCTTTTTTCCGCCTTTTGATGTGATAATCACACGATCCTCCCAATCTTTGTCATCCAGTTTTTCTTGAGCTGACCAGATTGGCTTATCGTAGTCAAAATCACTCCCGCCAGTCGTACCAAAAGCCTTGATATCTCCTGACCAATCGCTGGAATTGTAACTCCCCTGAAAAACCATTGAATTTCTTTCAAACTTTTGTCCATTCACTGCGACCGCTGCCGCACTACCTACAACTGAAATTTGTCGTCCAATGGACTCCATGGCATGTATTAAATCCTGTGGATTACTGGCAGAAAAGAATTCGCCTCTACCATTCACCGCTGCATGCCAGAGATCATCAATCGTTGATGCATGCCCGGGTTGAGGCTTGGGCCAATCAGGGCAATGATCTGAACAATCCGATGTTTCATTTTCAGCAGGACAACTGGGATAGTCTTCAAAAGGATCTAATGTCCCAATCTGGCCAAATGAAACACTAAAAGTGACCATATGCTGTTGGGAATTTGAATCGCCAGATCTTGGTGGTACTTTATTGCCCAGGTTTTTGCTCAAATCGGTTTCATAGTAGTACATGGCCACATCAGCCAAAGTATTTTGATAACCATCGTTAAAGCAAGCTGTATCAAATGCTGAGTTTTGATTGCCATCAGCATTTCCAACAGAAGGACTACTGCCTCCCCACCATCCATCTGTGATAACGATAGAAAAGGATTGTTGGCACTCACCACCATCAGATTTTTTGGCATAAGGGCTCTTGCCGAGAGAGCTGGTGCCACTTTCATGAAAATATTTTCCAGCATTTTCCAGGCCTCTTCGAAGCGGAGTTCCTCCACTTGCCATTGCTTTGTATAAAATATTTAAAAATTTGTCGGTTTCATCATTTAAAGGTTCTGAACCATTTTTACATTTGATGGGCAATACTGGTGTCATCACATTCTTGTTATTGTTTATGGTCAAAAGTCCCACTTTAATACCTTCAAGAGTGCTAATGGCATTTCCGATAGCTGCTTTAGAAGTCTGCATGCGTTTTCGATAAAATGAAAACCAGTTTGCAAAGTTCTGTAGTTCTTCTTCAAAGGTTCTTGATGAAACGACATCTTCAGGTGTATCTTTTTTAGGAATCCGGGTCAACTGTCTGATTTTATCTCCATTTCTATCGGCTTTATAATACTCAATCATTGACGTGTCTAAATTGATATTGACCAAATACAATTGTCTCGGATCTTTAGAAAAAATAAAATAATGAGCGTTTTTAATATCTACACCCTTGTTTACATAGGTATCCTGCATCCTAACGACATTCGTATTCATTGGATCAATTCGGGGTGTTCTGGGATGAGCATTCGGAACCTGAGACCAGTTCGGGGTTGGCGTATCGGGCAACTTTTCCCATCCAGGCCATGGCTCGTATGTAATGGTAGGTTTATAGTAGATGCGGTTATATTCATAGCATCGGGTTTTATAATATTCATATCTTTCATTTTCTGATTTGGTTTCTTGTACATTACCATATTTATTATCAGATGCACTAAAAACATAATAATACATTCCGCCACCGGGTTTGTAGTAAACCCCATTTTTTTCTTGAGTCATAATATCCCAATCCATGCTGCCGGAATCATCAAGAACAAACACAATCAGTGGCGGTGCAGGGTTTGCTAAGGCCTCCAGAGGAATGTCAGAAATTGTAATACAATCACTACCCTTACATTCATCTTCATTATCACAATCTTGATCTTTGCCATCACATTGAATTTCTGGATTACCATAAAATCTATCAGGGTTGGAATCATCGCAATCACAGGGGTTGGGGACGCATTGCGATGGCAACCCATCGATAATACAATAACTTATTTCATTATTTGGATCTCCGCAGCCATCACCATCAATATCTTTATAACAGGTATCCTTTAAATTTTCATCGATTTCCCCATCACAGTCATCATCCTGATCGTTGCACATGTGCAAATTTTTTTCTTCCTTAATGCCTGGATTGATGGATTTATTACTATCATTACAATCTGTGTTATTAGTAACCCATTTTCCTATACATCTGTTTCTCCATTTAAAAACTTTAACATTATTTTTATCACCATATCCATCCCGATCATTATCTTTATAACAAGTTATTCTTGCAAATCCATTTAATGTTAACAAAAAACAAGATATAAAAATGATACATACACTAATAAGAATATGTTGCCAGAATTTTTTGGAATAATTATTCATAGTACACCTATATTTTTTGGATTCTCTTTATAGAGAACAATTTTTCATCACCTTACTCTAGGTAAGGAATGATCGAGAAAAATGTATCCGGAAAAGCATCGGCCTGGGTCCCCAAGCAGCATCCTCTCTACACTGATTTTTACATTACCTGGCAGTTAGTGCCACACTTCAGCTAGAATCGTCTACGATAGCCAATTTCTATTGTAGACTCACTTCCACCATCAGTAGATCGGGCAATCAGACGATATTCACTCACATTGTCTCCTGTTTTATTCATATCCAAGGATTCATTTCTTAATACATCACCATCTTCATACAGATTTAAAATTGCAATATATTGGGAATTGCTGCATTGAGGCATTGTTGTCAACAAGTCTGATACGCTTTTCCAGGTATTATGTGGATTTGGGTCAGATTCAAGGTAGATCCAGGTCAGAGTGCGGTTTTCATAATTTGAAACAATTTCTTGTAAATTCGTTATATCAGTACTCTCTAAATCGTTGGAAGCCTCTACAATTGTAGCTTCTGCACAATAAAAGCTTGTTGAAGTCGCAAACTCATTGTTTGCCAGAAATATTTCTGTAGTGCTATCTTCATATGAAGCTATCGCCATTAAAGTCAAAATGGCCAATATCATCAAAACCATCACTGTAACGTTACCCGATTCTTTCATGGTGTTCTCCTTATAAAAAAGTGAAACATTCCCCTAAGGAAAACGAAGGGTTTCTATGCGAACCGATTGATTACGATAGGCCACATTTATTTCAACAGATTTTTGAGACACTGTGCCCAAAGGAACAACATGGGTTGTAACGAGGTATTCAATATTATCAATGTCAAACTTTACACCATTTGAAGTGCCATGATGATTATCAAGTTCATCAAAAGGAATGGATTCAATAAATGATTGTGCCAAAAGAATTGCAGTTGTCCTATATTGTGCCCACTGAACACCTTTCAATGCTTGAGATTGAAGCTTCGCAACACCAAGAAAACCGGTTGCCAATATGAGTATTCCCACCATGATTTCTAAAAGGCTGATCCCCTTTTGATCATATATTTTGAATACTGTTTTCATATATCCAGATTCCGAATCCTTACATGCGCTGTTAATGTTTGCTCGTATTTTTTTAGCCTAGATTGGCCGACAATTGTTATTCTTACGACTCGAATGTCTGCACGATCCGAGTCATTTGAAATGGTAATTTGATTATTGTCAGCATCATAATATTCAAAGGTCAATGATTTAATATTTCTGGCCAAAAGGAATTCCTCATTGCTTATACCGCACCATCGATACAGGTTTGTATCACTTCCAGACGAATCTAAATAGAATGCCACGTTTTCATTACTGCTATAAGCCCAACCATCAGATGGATCAGTGGAATCGTGCGTAAAATGAATGGAGTTTTCATCTGTATTGTATTTGTCATCCGCATGATCATGAAATCCCAGGTAATCATCACTGATTAAAGACCTTCCCTTGTTTGATGCATGTGGATCACAACCCGCCCTCCGAATTTCCTTTATCATGATATTTATTGCAGCCCGAAGGTCTTGAAACATATCTCCGATTTCTTTTTGAGTGGCACTTACTTTTGAAGTTGACACATAGACACTCATAATACTGACTGTGAGCAATGCTGACATGGCAATATATACCAACAGTTCGACCAAAGTGAATCCATTGGAATGTTTAAATTTTATTGAAATCATAAATATTTCCTTTGTCAGCTCATTCAACTATTTTGAGATTTCCGGTAATGGTCATCGTTATTGAAACCGGATTATTGGTCCCACAATCAATTTCAATGGTTGAAATATTATCAATCGTGCCATCAGTATTAAATCTTGGATTTGTTGATGATATAATCGAGATTTCATTCCAATCAAAATCCCTGGCAAAATCTCTTTCAAAAAATAAGTTATTGTTTACATCTTCAATTTTGTATGTATTATTTTCGATTGTAACTGTATGCGCCACTCTTTGTTTTATTGCATGGATTCTGGCTTTTACCAGATCTGATACGATCGTTCGACCTGCTGCATTCTTTTTATAATTTGGTATATATTGATTTGTCGAAACAACACCAATGGCTGCAAGAATTGATATTATGGCCATGATCACTAACAGTTCAACCAGCGTAAATCCATAAGGGCTTGTTTTCTTTTTAATATTCATTTTTGTTACAATTTTATATTTGTACATAGCTTAACACGGGGTTAATTATTGAACGTATTAGATTGAATACATTGCTAAAAATACATCTATGAAATCATTAATGTTGTATTCATAAATATTTTTATTGTACTTATCATAGATGATTATAGCAAAAATCATACCAACCTTTTTGATAAAATTTTTGAGAATTTTGAGTCTTTTTTTTGGAAATGTTGATTATAATAGGGGCCCTCCAAATCATTAGACTTGGAAGTTAAAGAATTGAAAAAAAACTGATGCTGAAATAGACATTCAACATAATTGAAATCGGTATCATTGAATTGGATTATTTTTGACATTCACTTTCAGAACATATCGTAATTTTTCGGATATGTTCAAACAACTCTTCCACACGTCTAAATTTATTTTTAAGTGCTTTACGAATCCCTTTTTTGGATAAAAACAATCGGTGGTCGTTGGATGTTGCCTGCTCAATTGTATAACGTGGATAGAGTTTAAGTAAATACCGAAGATATTCACGAATGACACTGGGTCCTTGATTATAGGCCGCAATCGCCATGATTGCTGCCAATGAAGGTTGTAAATGAATTTTTCGATTCCAGACAATCCATTCATAATTCATATAATGCCGAAGCAACATGGCTGATACAAGCATATTGGTTTCGATGTTCAAGACGGTTCCATATTTTTTACCATAGTTGACATCTGTCACTTTTAATAGGGCTGGATGCACAGCGGCATATTTTCCTCGAAGAATATTTCCTTTTAAATCTTTTTTAATGAGCCGTCGAACCAGGCTAAGGTTTTTCCCATATGAAAAACCTTTCCGAATCAGTTCTTTACTGACTTGATTCACAATTTTCCAACGAAATGGGTCAAATTTTTGAATATGATCTGGAAATTCACCCAATTCAGGAAACATCGGATAAAAACCAATATCACGAAGCAATTCATCAATCACAGGATCGGAATAAATATTTTTTATATGATGTGCGGCCGCCAGTATACGCCTGTTTTCATCTGGATCCTTTTGACGAATCAGATTAATTTGTTTGAGCGCAATGCCTGTGATTTGTCCCAGCCCCAGGGCACCAGTATAACTTTTTATTTTAAAGTCAAACTTAGATTCCTGAAAGATCAGACAAAACAGTGTTGGAAAAGGAATTTGAAAAAAATGTGCTGCTGTATGGGCCGATAAAATGATTCTCAACGCGGTATTTTCAGAATAATCATAGACTTCATCAGTGGCAACAGGCACCAAAAATTCATTATACCATCGACTGGACATAATAAAATCCACCAGTTCAGGAAGAGATTTTTGACAGGATAAAAACGAAACAGATCGTCGAAAACGAAGTTTACTGATTAAATCGTAGGTATTCATCAAGTGATGCAATCGTTTAAGAGGATCATTGGGATATGTGCTGTCCGATTTTTCCTTGAAAGCTTCATAATGAATATTAATATGCTGGCGGATTTCATCCGCTCTCATGAATGTAACAACACTGGGATTGTCGAGCACTGGCGGGATGTATCCATCTGGAAGCAGTGGTTCCGGTACGGTATACACGGGCAAGGGACTATTTTCATGACCCGTGGAGTGAGGTTCACTGGCCATACAGCACAACAATAGAATTAGAGCCATTCGTATAAAAAATTGTGACTTATTTCTTGACACAGATACTTCCTGAACCGCACAAAGGGCGGCATAATATTTTTCTATGGAAGGTTCTGAAAATAAGTTCCCCATTAAATAAATGTTCATTCATTTTTTTGAACCATGATTACACTGAAGAAGATGAATTTAAAGTGTTTTTATTTCTTCTTATTCATCTTCATCAGTGTAACCATGGTTGAGAAACGAATCAAGAAATATTGAAGAATGAGGCACTAATTTATAGAGCTTTCCTTATTAATAATGTTCTCTCTTCGTTTGAACTTTAGGAGATCTATTTAATAAAACACTTCAAGTCCCGCTAGGGGACGACAGCTAATAGCCTGGAGTTTCAACTCCAGGCGGCCAAACATGGAATGCGGTCGTCCTGAAAAATATCTTTAAACAGGCGTATCCCGCACCTGAACTCCCATTTTAATTAGTTGATCTCTTATTTGATCTGCCCTCTTAAAATCACTCGCTTGACGACAATCCTCACGCTCCTGAATTAATTGTTTAATTTTGGATTCATCCATCTGAGATTGATGGGGCAGAATATTTAAAATTTTATCAAAATTGACAAACATGGAAAGCGTTTTTTGTGCATCAGCCGGATCAATTTCGTTGTTGTTAATTTTTAAATGAATATGACGAATGGCTTTAAACAGGGTGACCAATGCTGATGGCACATTCAAGTCGTCATCCATTGCACTTATAAAATCCTGTGAGACCTGTTCAATAAATTTGTCTATATTTTTGTAGGATGCTGCATTTGCTGAAACTTTTTTGAGTGCCAGCAAGCAATTGTCTATTCGATTGAGGGCGTTTTTTGCATGAATAACGTCACTTTCTTTAAATTTTACAGGTTTTCGATAATGTCTTGACAATAACCAGAATCGAATCTCTCTGCCTGAAAATCCCTTATCCAGTAAGTTCTGTAAACAGATTCGATGACAGGGGGCTTGAGAGCCTTTTGTTGAAAGAGATATCGTTGCACAATTGAGCCAGTAACGTGCTGGTTTTTTGTCAGTCAAGGCCTGCAACATGGCAATGACATTTTCCTGATGCGGAAAAATGAGATGTGTACTGCCAGCATATATATCAAAGTTTGATCCAAGATATTTATTCGCCAATACAGCACATTCCATGTGCCATCCCGGGCGCACATTTCCCCAGCGAGTTTTGTAATATATGCCCTGTTTCAATTCTGACAGACGACATCGTTTGAAAAGAGTGAAATCTCTGGGATTGTCTTTTTCGTAATTATCAGTATTGATCGTTGCTCCTGGACGAATATTACTCCAATCAATTCCGGAATACTTGCCATACTCAGAGAATTTTGAGATATCAAAATATAAGGACTTCAATTTTTCATAAGCATATCCTTTGTCTTGAAGTTTTTCTGCCCATTCAATCATATCGCGAATATCTTTACTGGCACGTGGATATTCTGTTGCCGGTTGAATGCCCAATGTTTCCATATCTTGCATGAATGCATCAATGTGGTTTTGGGTAAATTCACTCAGTGAAATATTTTCAGTCATTGCACCATTGATTGTTTTGTCATCCAGGTCAGTAATGTTCATGATTTGCCGAACCTCATATTCATTGTACTCAAGATAGCGACGCAACAGATCATAAAATACAAAGCGACGGCATTCAGAAATGGAAACACGTTCATTGGCTGTGGGGCCGCAGCAATACATGCCTACTTTTCCAGATACGATAGGAGCAAAGGCCTGTTTTGATTGATTTGAAGCATTATAAAAGCGAATTTTTTGGGTTTGTTGAACATCAAATAAAGATGTGCTTAAATAGCGCTCTCCACTATCCGGAAATATCATGACAATGGTTCCTTCGCTCATTTGTTCTGCTTCATCCATCGCAATGGCCATGGTAGCGCCGGAACTCATCCCAACAAACAATCCTTCCTTATTTGCCAATTGACGTGTCATCTCAAAAGCCCTGTCATCATTAATATTAATTTTTTTATCCAGGCGATTTTTTTCATAAATTTCAGGCTGGTAGGATTCTTTCATGTTTTTTAATCCTTGAATTTTATGATTTAAATAGGGCTCTACGCCAATAATCGTAATATTTGGATTCTGTTCCTTTAAATATCTGGAAATACCCATCACTGTTCCTGAGGTTCCGATGCTGGCAATCAGGGTTGAAACCTCCCTATTGGTTTGAGACCAGATTTCAGGTCCAGTGGTTTCATAATGGGCTTTCCAATTGTGTGGATTGTTAAACTGGTCTGTCATAAAGTATTTACCTGGATTTTCACGCACCAGTCGATACACTTCCTCTATGGCGCCATCTGTACCTAAATGGCCAGGTGTTAATAATAAATCAGCACCTCTGGCGGACAAAATTTTGCGTCGTTCTAAACTGGCTGATTCAGACATGACGAGCAACAGTCGATATTTTTTTAACGAACAAACCATCGCCAGTCCAATACCTGTATTGCCACTTGTGGCCTCTATGACAATTTTGTCAGAGGTTAACTCTCCTGAATGAATTCCCGCCTCTATCATAGACAGGGCAGGTCGATCTTTAACAGAACCACCCGGGTTCAGATATTCGAGTTTTGCTAGAATCCTGACCCTGGGATTTGGATTGAGATGCGTAATCTCTATCATCGGGGTATTACCGATTTGATTGAGTATTGAATATGACATGCTTCATTTCTCTATTAAATGGTTAAAAAAATGGATTGCAATATTTTTGAAAGGGGCAATACATAAGAACACCAGGCGTCAGTCATTTCATTGGCCCCGGCACCTTCACGACAATACCAGGCTGTATTAGATAAAAAACGTGCCAAAGGCATCAGGTGAGGGCCAAGCAAAGATTTGCCTGTTGTGAGCAGGGCACAGGATAAATCTCGCTCTGGATCTGCCCAACAAAAAATATTAATAAAACCCAAGTGACCAAAGGCTTTTGCTGTGTAAGGTCCATACATTCCAATGGGAGATGCTCCCAACATCATGCCGGCACTGTAACGCATAGGAACAAGCATTGTGGGGTCCAATTTCATGCTATCAGACTCCATGATTGCTCTTCGAATGGTCAGAGGTTCAAATATGCGTACACCATCGAGGACCCCGTCCCTAAGCATGAGTTCAAAAAACTGGCACATTTCATCAGCAGTCGCATATAGGTTTCCAGCTGGGATAATTGTTTTCAAAAATCTGGGATCGTTGGAAACTCGAATCACATCATTCCAGGGTGCGCCCAAAGCTCTTTTAATAATAACAGACAGGGGAAAAACCACCGGAAAACCAGTACTGTAATTCATTGCAACTTTTGGCATGTCCTCTTCATCCATACCATAGTTAAAATATTTAAATCCCAGCGGTCGTTGAATGGTTTCTCGCAAAAATTCTCTCATGTTCATGCCGGTCACACGCTGAACGATTTCTCCAATAATAAATCCACCGGTGATTGCATGGTATGCCATGCGCCTGCCGCCAGGGGCATCTGGTTTTTTATCGCACAGCATTCTCACAAATCCTTCAGGATCAAATAAAAGTTCTGGGTCTGCAGTGGATGGTAGTGTTGGAATTCCCCCATGATGAGATAAAATATGATATATGGTTGTATTTTCTTTCCCATAAAAACCAAAGCCTGGAATATAATAACTGATTGGATCGGTCAGGTTGATTGCTCCACGCTCCACCAATAAATGTGCGATCATGGCTGTTACAGCCTTACTGGCAGAAAATTGACAGATGGGTGTATCCGGAGTTAGTAACACTTTTTCGCAAATTTTGGGGTCATCCGGGCCATTTCCGCGCGCATGACCAATTGCACGTTTTAAGACTATTTTACCGCGTCGCCTCAAACAAACTGATATGCCCGGATAAAGACCGGTTCGATACATGTCCAAAACAGAATCCCATATGGCTTGCACACCTTCAATGCTCATGCCTGCACTTTTAGGAGCAAGCTCCTGGGATGAATCAATGGTGATGACCGTTGATAAATCGTCTGGAACAGCATGGGTTTTATAGATGAATGAATTCATTTCAAATGTCCTGATTAGGTAAAGATGATTTTCGGAAATAAATTGACCTGGAGTTCCTTTCAAGCGATGCGTTCGATCCTGAAAAATTTTTTTTCGGAAATCATCTAAAATGATTGTTAATAAAATACCAGGATAGACTTTATTTCGAATTTAGTGTATAAAAAATATTTAAAAATAGCAAGTGGCGCTATGAATTCATCAAGATGATCGATACGCAGAAACTTAATGTGGAAGGTTTGTATGTCTTTTTTTAAAAAAAAATGGGACTTATGTCTAATCATTGTTTTGTTGATTTTAGGTCTTGTGTCGGAATATAATGAATATTTTTCATTTTTTGAAGATCAAACACTGGGCATTCGCCATATTTTTCGGATGAGCTATGGCGATCTCGAAAAAGTGACATTTCCTCAAGATAAAATTGTATTGGTCGCCTTTGATGAAATGTTTTTCGATCAGTACAATGCATTTCCCTTGAGACGTCAGGATATTGGAAAAATTATTGAAAACATTGCACAATTTCAACCCAAGCTCATTGCTGTGGATTTTTTATTCAAGTACAACAGTGCCTATGGTGATGATCCGGTTCTTGCAAAAGCAATTCAAAAATCAAATGCAATTCTCGCCTCACAGGCAGTTTTTGATGAATCCGGCACATTTGAAAAAATTCATTATCCTGTTGAAAGCATTGGAACACAGATTTCCAGTGGATATATCAATCATACCTCTACCAGCAATCTTGTCACCACATTGAGCAGATTACGAATTTATCCGGAAATATCTAAGGTTCCTAATGGTTGGCCTTTTGCAATACAAGTCCTGGGACATTATTATCAATCTCAACCGGTCATTCATCACCAAACAATTACCGTTGGGCCACACACAATTCCCCTGAACCAGTTTAACGAATTTTACGTTGATTTTCCTGTTATTCCTGAAGGTTATCGGTATCTGAGTGAATTTGCCGGCATTACTGCCCATGCGTTTATGAATATCGCACCTGAAGATAAAATGGAACTATCTTACTGGATTAAAGACAAAATTGTGATTGTGGGAGATACATTTGCTGTGTCTCAGGACTGGTTTGACACACCTGTTGGAACCATGTTTGGTTCGGAATTTATTGCCAGCACGGTAGGCACCATTTTAAATGGCTCAACTTTAAGGCCTGCCAGCATATTCAGTGAATTTGTTTCATTCTTATCGTTACTTATGTTGGTGACCTTTATTTGCTATCGTTTTCCTGATCCACGTTTGCGTGGGATTCTTGTGAGCGGTCTGTTTGTTTTGTTTTTTCTGTTGACATCATTGATTTATGTTTATTTTGGACTTATTTTTGCTGTATCCTATCCTTTGCTGGCGGGTATACTTTCTTTTGCTGGAATCAATTTGAAATTTTTCATTCATGAACGTCATCTCAAAGCACGCGCAGAAAAGAATTTTAAAAATATTTTTGACCATACAATTGAAGGTATCTTTCAAGCCACACCTGAGGGGAAATTTATTACTGCCAATCCTTCTATGGCCAATATTTTGGATTATCGAAATGCAGACGAGCTGTGTCGTGAGATTGATCGATTTCAACACCAGGTGTTTATTTATCCTGCAGATTTTAGAGAATTTGATCGTATCATCAGTCATGACAACCGGATTGAAAACTTTGAAGCTCGCTTAAAAACTCGAATCAATCGTCAAATATGGGGGTCGATATCTGCCCGAATTCGCTATAATTCAACGTCTACAGTGAAATATTATGAAGGGTCGTTGGTGGACATTACAATGCGGAAAAAGGCGGAAGAAAATTTAAAAAATTTGAACATGGAGTTGGAGGATCGCGTTCAGCAACGTACTAAAACCCTCAAAGATACAGTGGATGAACTTTCCCACACTCAACAACTTGTCAATCAACAAAATTTGAAACTTCACCAGACATTGACCGCATTAAAGGAAAGTGAAGAACGTTACCGCGGACTATATCATTCAAGCAAGGATGGCATCTTTTTTTTAGGGATGCAAATGCGTTTCCTGGATGGAAACCCTGCGTTTGAAAAAATGATGGGATATGCATTGCAGGATTTAAAACAACTTTATCTACGTCAGGTGACACCACATAAATGGCTGCGCGCAGAAAAAGACATATTTGACAGGCATATTTTTTCAGGAGATAATACATATGAATATGAAAAGGAATTTATTCATGCTGATGGCTATACCTTTCCGGTTTCTATTCGTGCCTGGCTTTTATACCATGAAACCGGTCAACCTACTGGCATTTGGGGAATTGCTCATGATATTTCAGAAAAAAAACGCGCAGATAACCTTCGCAACGATGTTGAACGTATGGTTCGACATGATTTAAAATCTCCATTAAATGGTATTCTCAACCTGTCCAAGCGATTGCTATATGAAAAAAATATCAATAATCAGCAAAGAGACTGGGTAAATATGATCAATGAAAGTGGTCAACAAATTTTGCACATGGTGGAGCATTCATTGGATATTTATAAAATGGAAGAAGGCTCTTATCTTCTTAAGCCAGTGCCAGTGGATTTGACACGATTATTTCATCGCTTGAATGAAGAAATGTTGCACTGGGCAAACAATACCAATATTTCATTACGTTTTTATTTAGAAGATAACCCTTTGTCCTGGGAGACATTCCATTGGATTTCTGGTGAAGAAATATTGTTGGCCAATTTGTTTTCGAATTTGATCAAAAATGCAATTGAGGCATCCCCTGTCAATGAAACTGTTACGATCAGCATTTATGAAAAAGAGATGCATGAAATCTTGATTCACAATATGGGAATGATTCCGGAAAATATTCAGGACAGCTTTTTCGAACGATATATCACCCAAGGTAAAGCAGGCGGAACAGGACTTGGAACCTATAGTGCAAAATTGATTGCCAGGGTTCATGGAGGTAATATTACATTTGACAGCAGTCCAACTGAAGGTACGACATTAAAAGTTCTTTTGCCCAGAAATGTCTATACCCAACAAGGACATCTCCAAAAAAGTAGAGATCATCAGTTGGAAATAAAAACAAAAGCATGTCGAGTACTATCTGTTGATGATCACCCCAACAACCACATGATTATGGAAGTTCTTTTGGATGAGACCCCCTATGATGTCACCTATGTCAATAGTGCCAGGGAGGCCATTGACATTTTGGAAAAATCATCGTTTGATGCAATTCTCATGGACTTGAATATGCCTGAAATGAATGGTTTTGATTGTACCCAGGCGATTCGAGACAAAGATATTCGTATACCGATTATTGCTTTGTCTGCTGATAATTCTCAAATAACAAAAGATTTATGTAAAGAAAAAGGTTTTAATGGATTTTTGGCCAAGCCACTACAAAGCTTGGAAGAATTTATTGAGACGATTGAGAAAGAGCTTTGATTCGGTGATTATATTTTTTAATCATATCATTTTGATGAACAAAAAAATGGAAATAACCAATGAAATGGCGAAATAAAAAAAAACAAAAAAAAGAAAAGAAACGTCGTTTCTTTAAACGAAAAACAGAACAAGACTCAGTCAACAAAAATGAACCAGCGCAAGACGAAATTCCGGTTTTAGAAGAGCAAGATTCGGAAAATACCCTTAAAATCACTGCGCCAGACTTACAGGAAAGTTCTGATTCACAGGACAGTTCTGAGTTACAGGACAGTTCTGAGTTACAGGACAGTTCTGGGTTACAGGACAGTTCTGAGTTACAGGAAAGATCTGAGTTACAGGACAGCTCTCCATCCAAAAAACCAAAAAAGCGTGTTTTTAAAAGATTGAAAGAACGTTTGAAGAAATCTCGCAAAAAAATGACTGCCTGGGGCAAAAAGCGACTGGATGAAGATCTTTTGGAAATGGTTGAAGAATCCTTGATAACTGCCGATATTGGTGTAGAAACAACCATGGAGATAATGGATACTCTTCATGAACAGGTTAAGAAAAAAATAATTATATCAACAGAGCAGCTCCAAAATGCTGTTCTTGATGAACTGATGACACGACTTCCAAATATGGATTTACCAGAAATCCCATTCATTTATCGTCCACATGTCATACTTGTTGTTGGAGTCAATGGTGTGGGAAAAACGACGACGATCGGAAAGCTGGCTTTACAATTGACATCACAGGGTAAAAAAGTTATCATTGGAGCATCTGATACATTTCGGGCTGCAGCAGTGGAACAACTCGAACAATGGGCAGAAAGGGCCGCCGCTGATATCGTGCGTCATAAAGAACATGCCGATCCGGCTGCTGTGGCTTTTGACACAGTTCAAGCTGCGATTTCGAGAAAGGCGGATGTCGCAATTATTGATACTGCAGGCAGACTTCATACAAAAAAGAACCTGATGGAAGAAATCAAAAAAATCCGACGTTCTATCGCTAAAAAAATTCCAGAGGCGCCCCATGATACCTTTCTTATTCTGGATGCAACAACCGGCCAAAATGCAGTGTCGCAAGCCAGGCTGTTTCATGAAGCCTTAAATGTCACCGGAATCATTTTAACAAAGCTTGATGGCACTGCAAAAGGCGGAATCGTGATCAGTATTGCAAATACCTTTGATATTCCGATTAGATATATTGGTATTGGCGAAAGTATTGATGACTTACAAGTTTTTGAATCTGAACTATTTGTTCGTGCCTTGATAGAGCCTGAGTAAAGCCAATGAAAACAACAAAAAAAACTATTTCTTCAGAACAATTGTCGCAATTGAGCAGCCATATATGTAATACAATTGGACTGGAATTTCCTGAAAATAGATACAAGGATTTAACGCGCGGTATTGAAGAAGCATGCGGTGATTTTGGATTCAATAATGCTCATGATTGTATTGAATGGTTGATTCAGACTGATTTCAACAAGGAAACATGGGACAAACTGGCTGGTTATTTGACGATTGGTGAAACTTATTTTTTTAGAGATTCTGGCGTATTCAAGTTTTTAAAAGATAAACTGTTGCATGATCTGATCTATTCTCGATGGCACTCGAATAAATATTTGCGTATTTGGAGTGCGGCCTGTTGTTCTGGAGAAGAACCATATTCTATTGCCATGCTCATTGATCAACTGTTACCGAACCGAAAAAACTGGAATATTTCGATTATTGCAACAGATATTAATGAAAAGTTTCTAAATAAAGCAAAAAAAGGCTTGTATACTCAATGGTCATTTCGGAGTACGCCTGAAAATATACGAAAAAAATATTTTACTAAAAAAAATGGCAATAAATTTGAAATTCATCCGGAAATCAAGCGGATGGTTTCTTTTTTCTATTTGAACCTGGCTGAATCAAGATATCCGGAATTTTCAAATAATACAACTGAGCTGGACCTGATTTGTTGTAGAAATGTTCTGATGTACTTTTCAGAAGACATTCGAGAGAAAGTGGTACTCGGCCTGGCATCTTGCCTGGCGCAAAATGGGGTGTTGATTGTCAGTCCTGGAGAAGCAGATTATGCCAAAAAAGCGGGGTTATTTCCTTTTAAATCATCTGAAACAACAGTGTTTCAAAAAATTCCGCCCCAACAAAAACCCCCATTATTCAATCAACCATATTCTCAACAGATAAAAAGGCCTGAACATATTGCAATAACGCCAGAAAAAAAGGTGCCTGTAAATGATAAAAAAACAAATGAAATTGAATTTTTATCTGAAAATAAAGGGTCTACATATGATCAGGCTTTACAAGAATTCAAAGAAGGAGCATACAGTGAAAGTATCAATATATTGACATATTTGCAGGGAAAAGACAAAAATAATGCAGAATATATGATTTTGAAAGCACGTTGTTATGCAAATTTAAAACAATACGATACCGCAAAAACATGGTGTGAGCAGGCCATTCAAATGAAGCGTCTTGATCCTGGCTATTATTATCTGATGGCATCCATTCTGCAAGAACAAGGAAATAATGAAAACGCGATAAAGGTCTTAAATCAGGCGTTGTATCTTGACCCCTCTTTAATAATGGCTTATGTTGCCATTGGAATGATTCGTCGAAAGCAAGGACGCAAAAAAGAATTTCAAAAGGCGCTAGATAACGCATTATATTTTTTGAAAAATATGAAACCTGATGACCTTGTGCCTTTTTCTGAAGACATGACTGCCGGACGTTTGATGGAAATGCTGAGACCCATGTCTGTCAAATAAGGACCATTCGTTATAGCGGATACGTCTACACTTGTAGACTGATTTGAGTGATGGAGGGGTCGCATTTCAAAAATGGAGGTATTTTCTTCTCTTTGAAAGGGCGTAACATTCCAGCCCAGAAGCAACGCGCTTTCAGAGCTAAGAAAAATGGTGCCTTTTTTGAAATGCACATGTATGGAGGTAATACGATGAGTCAAGAGTTAAATGCTTTAAGCGAAGATAAACACCTGATGAAGCAAAAAATTCTTAAACAACGAGCAAAGGAACTGGCCAAGCAGAAGGATAGAGAGGATCAGGCCATTTCTACAATTGAAACCGTTGAGTTTATTTTGTCCAATGAGCACTATGCGATTGAATTGAACTATATTAGGGAAGTTTATCCGCTCAATGATTTAACATCATTGCCCTGTACACCATCTTTTGTTTCAGGAATCATTAATGTTCGAAGTCAGATTGTATCAATCATTGATTTAAAAAAGTTTTTTGACTTGCCAGAACATGATTTAGATACGAAAAAACGTGTCATTATTCTTCATAACAACCAAATGGAATTCGGAATACTTGCTGATGAAATCATGGGAGTCCTTTCAATTCCAGTTAATGATATTCAAATGTCCATGCTGACTTTACAGGGAATAGGATCGGAATATATCAAGGGGATAACAGAAAAACGAATTGTTATTCTTGATGCGCAAAAAATATTATCTGATGCCCGAATTATTGTTCATGAAGATTTGAAGGCTTAAAGGGGGGCTCTGAAAATAAGTTCATCATTTATTATTGTTTATTTCGTTTTACAGTTTTCAAAATCTAAATTTTCATTTAAAGGTGCTCTTGCAGCAATAACACTTGTAGACAATGAAAAATGAGTTCATTCTTTGGGGGAAAATAGGATCAAACAAAAAAAACCGGGCCATCTTACTGAAACACAACTTGCGGTCATCTGACCATTCATTCAAAACAGTTTTTTTCACAGATCGCTGGATTCCCTACGAGTGCATGACTTTAGGGGGAGTCCGACACTGATCAAGAAAAAAAAAATTATTTTAACAGAACTTTTAGTTCAGTTAAAGACCTAAACGTGATATATAAGATTTTTTTATCGAAATTTTGCGTATATTCATATATTTTTTCACATCATGCCTAAGGATATGGCATCCGTCGTACAAAATGGGGATATCTATTTTGCGGGCTCTGCTTATTCCATTTAGGCAAGAAAATAAAAACGAACCATTCCTGGAGGATGGTTTAAACATTGGACATGTTGCCATTTGGTCTCAAAAACATGCCTTTAATCCCTGAAACGACCAACAATGCCTGTAAACAGTTTACCGGCTTGATAGCTTGATACTTTTCTCTATTGCTGTTGGTTCTGAAAAAAAGGTCGATGAATTAACCAATACGATAAAAAACGCAGGTCATGAAGTCATCAATGGTCCACGAAGAACCGGTTGATGAATAATATGAAAGTGACGTGCAGTATCCAGAAAAAAAGCGAATAGAGATTACAGTGTAAGAAAGGTATGAGCTAAATAATGAAGGAAATAAATATATGAATATATATCATCGATTTTTAAAATCCAGTTTGATTTTAAAAGGTATGATCATGCTCGCTTGTTTTATTCTGATTGCCTGCGCAGCAGACAGACCGGTCCTGGAACCGGCTGCCGAGCGTGTACCCCCGGACGAAAGCAAGTATATTAATAGCCTTGTCAAACTGCTCAAAGATAAAATGGAGAAAGATTATCAGCCAGGAAACACACTGAGGGGGGCTCATCCCAAACACCACGGATGTGTCAAAGCTCGTTTTATTGTCGCGTCAGATTTGCCGGAAAAATTGCGTATCGGTGTGTTTGAGAAAACTCGAACCTACCCTGCTCTGGTACGTTTTTCTAATGGTTCGTCCAAGATACAACCGGATTCGGAAAAAGATGCCCGCGGTATGGCAATCAAAATAATGGATGTTCATGGAAAAAAATTGCTGGATGACGAAATGCATGAGACAACCCAGGATTTTCTGCTGATTAGTCATCCGGTGCTGCCTGCGGCTGATGTTGAAGGATTTTTCAACTTTGCGGATGCAGCAATAAATGGCGGTCTCTTCTGGTTCTTTTTCAACCCCTTCTCACCCCATTTAAAGGAACTTGGAATTGGTCTCAAAACCCTTGACCGCCATTTAAACCCATTAAAAATAAGGTATTGGAGTACAACTCCTTATTTGTATGGCCCGGGACGAGCAGTCAAGTATTCTGTCATTCCCTGCCGAGGGGGTTCAGAAGAACTACCTGAAAACCCATCGGACAACTACTTGCGAGAGGTCATGCAGGAAGATTTGAAAAGGCAAGAGTTCTGTTTTGAATTCAGGATTCAGTTCCAAACAGACCCTGAAACAATGCCTGTGGAAGATGCCAGGATCGAGTGGGATGAAACAATATCCCCATTTATAAAAGTCGCAACCCTTGTCATCGAAACTCAGGTTTTCGATACACCCGAGCAAATGGAATATTGCGAAAACCTGTCTTTTACCCCATGGCATAGCCTTACCGAACATAGGCCCCTTGGTGGTATCAACAGAGCTCGAAAAGAAATTTACAGGGAACTGTCGATTTTTCGACATGAAAAAAATGGTAAAAAACGTCAGGAGCCCACAGGCTTTTGATTTTACTAAGATTTCTCATTTCAACATCGAAATGGTGAATTCGACGTTAGAAATTTAAAAATTATTCACCAACAAACAAAAAAAGAGGTAACAATGAGTAGAGGAACAGTTAAATGGTTCAATGAGAATAAAGGTTATGGTTTTATTTCACCTGAAGATGGTGGAAAGGATCTCTTTGTTCATCATTCGGAAATTAGAAGGAGTGGCGGGCGTGCAAACCTCGCTGATGGACAGGCAGTAGAATATGAAGTTGGACAAGGGCAGAAAGGCCCATGCGCCAACAATGTCGTTCCTATCTAATACGTTGATTCGAAAGCGTTGAACCGCATAACAAAAACTAAAGTGGATGGCGATAATGCATGCTATACTCAAATTTTATGAGAACGTTTAGTTTGTTCCATCATTTGAGTTCAGTCTTGTAACTATTGCCGCCACTCAGTTTTTTGGTACTCTTCATCTCTTTTAAAAAGTTAGTTTACACTTTTCTAGAATGCTAAGGTATAAAGCACATGGAAAGCTCTGAAAATAAGTTCCTCCTTTATAATGATTGACTGTTCAAGAATTAACCATCAAGCATATGCGTAGCAACAGTTCATTCATTTTTTGAACCATGATTCCACTGAAAAAGATGAATAAGATGGAAATAAAGACACTTTTAATTCATCTTATTCATCTTCTTCAGTGGAATCATGGTTCAGAAATGAATCAAGAAATATTGAATAATGAGGAACTTATTTTCAGATCTTTCCTATACAGAGGCAGAAATAAACTTTTAAGTTGCTGGTTGGTAACATTTAGCCTAATCCTTATTTTTCTATTCTGTATCCCTCAGCTTCGACAGCCATTATAGAAGAAAGCACGGCAAGGCGCTCTGACCGAGGAAGATCTTTATAGCGTCTTCCCCAATTTGCTGCTTTGCGTTTGATTCTTTGTCGATCAGTAAAATTTTTTCCCGCGAACCGGGCCCAGTGAACTCGATCGGGAACAAAGTTAAACCAAAGTTTTTCGGTGCGAACACCGGCTTGGTTCATTACCTGAATTTCAAGGTGACCCCAATCTGTTAAAAGATCATCGTAAAGTCTTGATGGATAGCCAGAAATCATAACAGAACAGGGCAGCCTTTTAAGTATTGCCAATAATTCAATATGATCCCGTTCCTCATAGTCGAAGCGATAACGACGCTTTGAAGTACGAGTATACAAAAGATAAGGTGGATCACAGTATACCAGTTCACGACCATGGAATTCATATTTAAGGAGAAATTGATGAGCGCAGCCATGCACTTTATCGACAGGATAGCCACAATTGAAAGCATTAAGGGCTTTCAGATCAAGATCAATTGCGATATTTTTAAGTGCGGGCGGCTTACGAATCATTATTGCCCCGCCACCAAGATGAGTCTCAATATATGTATCATGGGGTGGCATCATTGAAATTAAGGGTTGACATAATCCTGAAGTAGCCTTTGAGCCAAAGTAATTGTTCATCTATATTGATCTCCTTAGGAAAGCTCTGAAAATAAGTTCCCGATTATTCAATATTTGTTAATTCGGTTCTGAACCATGATTACACTGAAAAAGATGAATAAGATGAAATAAAGACACTTTAAATGCATCTTATTCATCTTCTTCAGTGTTATGTTGCGAGTTGGGTTAAGATGCTGAAAAATTTGATGATTTACCAGAAAAGTTGTTTTGTAATTATTGATGGCAAAAACAAGAGGTTATGATTATCCAGTTTGTGCATAAAAAAACTCGCAACATAATATGAAAAACTCACAACATAATAATCTGGTTCAAACGCACCTATATTGTTGTTACTAAGTACCAAAAAATTTTTTTTCGAAAATATTCATTATTGATTTCTATCATATAGTGTATATTCCTTTAAAATTCTATATTTAGCGAATATAATTCACTGTAAAATTA
>Ga0272440_1000148_pt1 | contig 58112 bp, 43 predicted proteins | sample SSMMMBAug17_FD_192440 | JGI IMG/M metagenome (GOLD analysis project Ga0272440, IMG submission 192440) | Marine sediment archaeal communities from Little Sippewissett salt marsh, Falmouth, MA, United States - SSM-MMB-Aug17 | ecosystem: Environmental > Aquatic > Marine > Wetlands > Sediment ... | reverse complement strand
TGATCCCTCACAACTTTTAACCGGTTGGCATCATGTTGCAGCTATTTTTGATAGTCAATACATGAGGTTATATATCGATGGTATCAAAAAAGCCTCTAAAGATTTAGGGGGTAAATATTCAATTAACGGCTTTAGCCCTACGCTGTTCTTGCAATTACCGATATCATACATTTTAGCCTGATTGCAATTCTTTTGTTACATATATGATAAATCTTTTGTATACCCGAAAACTTATGATCGTCTAATTAGTACTTATGTGCTACCCCTTTTTAGTTTGGAGCAACACACTCTTTCACACATGGTTGGCATTCCTTACTTATGAAATTTGCAACAGACTTACAAAGAAGCCATCAATTGTAATATTGCAATTGATGAACGTTCAAACGCCAGTGTAAAGTCCCATTTTTGTTTGTCTCTGATTCCTACAACATTGGATGCAGCACGAATTTCAAGAAATGGTTTATTGTATAATACTGCAACATGTGCGATGCCTGCACCTTCCATATTTTCCATGCCGCATTGATAGCTATTAAATAAGCAATTAGAGCGTTGCTCACTGGATGTGATGGTACTCACTGTTATAAAGGGGACCATTTTTACACGAATATTTTGTGATTCGAATTCTTTAGACAAAATATCATAAGCCAATTGGGAATGATAACTGGATAGTGGATAGGTTCCATAATATGTATTCATTTCGGTTTGAATCAATGGCATTGGCAATTGTTTCACTGGGGCACTTGGATATGCCCCTTCAATACCAGAATGAATATCTATTTCTTGAGTTGCAATGCCAATATCACCAATGGTTATTCCTGCGTCTGGAAAAATTCCTGCACAACCTGTGTTGATAATGAGATGAACCGGCATTCGTTCAATGACAACAGTGACTGTCTGGGCAGCGTTGAGCATTCCAATACCTGATTCAGCAATGATAACGGTTTGATCAAATAATTTGCCACAAAATATTTGTCGGTTGCCCATTGATTTTTTTTGGGCTGAATTGAGTTTTTCAACCAAAGGCTTTATTTCTTGAAAAACTGCCCCAACAATCAGGATATATGAATCATTGTTCATCTAACCCCATTGTGCTACCCGGATTCATAATATGGTTTGGATCAAAATGATGCTTTAATGCACGTAATATATCCATCTGAGTTTTTCCCAAATGTTTTTCCATTAATGGAGACATTAAACGACCCACCCCATGATGATGACTCAACGACCCGCCATGTTTTTCAATGTTTTCAATAATGCCTCGATGAAACTTCCTGAAGGACTGAATATCAGAATTTTTGATCATGAAAATAAAATACAGATTGGTCCCCTGACTATAAAAATGAGAGGCATGTGTCATACAAACAGCTTGAGGATAACTTTTAACATATGCGCGAACGCCCTGATGTAACTGGTGAAGTTTATCCCAGGTCACTCCAGATTCTAATGTATCAATCAATATGCCATAGTCATTCAAATCTTCCCTCAAGTATGGGTCCATATATCTGCCATGGGACCATTGAGTGAGCGGATACCCTGTAAGATACATTGCTTTATGGTCAGAACAGACCTTCTTGATTTTTCTTTTTACTTGAATTGCAAACTCACGCTCGCCATCTGTCTGTCCAATTAAAAGACATCGCTTTCCAGGCTTATAGCCCCGAAAACTCATTAAGGTATCAAAAACTGTTCCCTCGATGCCATAGAGTTTTAAGGCAATATCTGTTTCTTCTGAATCAGAAATACGAAAAACTGATGGCATGCCAAACTCTCCTTGTGAAATCTCACGTGTGGCATTGATTGCATCTTCCCATGTGGGAAAAATAAATGCAAATGGTTGCGAGTTTTCAGGCATATATCGAAACACCTTCATGGTCACATGGGTAAGGACCCCAAAACAGCCCTCATTTCCTTTCATAATATCATTCACTTTTGGACCGGTTGCAGTGGCCGGATAATCCAGAGTTTTAAATTCACCTGCAGGCGTTACATAGTCCTGACTGACAACAAGATCATAGGCATCACCATAGTATGATGATTGCTGTCCTGAACCCAAAGTGACAACCCATCCTCCCACAGATGAGTATTCAAATGATTGAGGAAAATGTCCACCCGTATATTTGCGTTTTGCTTTGAATTTACTCGGAGCATTATTTAAAACACTTTCGTATTCAGGTCCCATCATGCCTGCTTCAACAGTCACTGTTTGATTGGTTTCGTTAAAAGAGATCGGTCGGTTCATATTGGTTTGCATCACCAGTGATATACCGCCTTTTGGACATTGCAACCCTAACGTTACCGATGATCCACCGCCATAAACAGTCACTGGAATTCTTTGTTTATTACAATAGGTGACAATACTGGCAATATCATCTTTGCAGGTGGGGTGAACAACTGCATCAGGGACATTCGATACCCTTCCTTTTCGAAGATTCAGTGCTTCTTCAAGTGTTTTCCCATAACAGTATTTTACGCGAGAGTAGTCATCTGTATTGACATTGTTTTGCCCCACCAAATTAATAAACCAATCGATATGTTTTTGATCCAATTTTACCGGATCTTTGCACACAACAGGTTCGTGACCCTCAAATTGTTTTTCTTTAAAATCATGATCAGATAGTTGAAAGTTCTCTTTTAAAAAGGCATAGAGTCGTTTGTTAGGATGTTTGAACTGGTTAGGCGCTCCCCATTTAAAGATGGAACGAAAAGATGCCTTTTTAGGCGGAATTTCTGACCATTGAGGCTCAAAACTTGATGTCATTTGATACTCCTTTTGATGATTGTAAATCATTCAATGAATTTTTTTTCAGTGCTTCCTTTAATAATTGATCATGCATTTTCGGGCGATAGATTTGTCCAGCATTTGGCTAAAGTTGGCTTAAATCTTAATAGTCCCAGCAAACCACTTTTGTATAACTCGTCTCAGCATCGTGATCATCCAGTCCCATGATTACAAAAAAGCTTCCATTATATATAGTAAATGCCTGAATATTAGTATTAAAAATTCGAGATATTCTCCGGCTATAAAACATTTTGTTCTGGTACTGAATACACTTAATCCAGGATCGTAGTGCCTGACTTTGAAAACCCAACTGGTTTAACAAAGGCCGTTCAGAATGAAGCGCATATAATTCCGGTAATTTATCTTGATTCAGATCATTTATGATCGGCCTGGGATAAATAGATACGTTACGAAATAATGATTTTTTTACCATTGGGTCGACATCATACGAAATTCTTTGGCCAGGTGTATTGCCAACGTAAGTTTTGTAAAGAAACGTATTTCCATTATAAATGCGTAATACACCATCATTTATCCAGGCTGTTTCAAGGTAACCATCACCGGTTAAATCGCCAATTGTGCTTCCATAAACTGAGAAAGAGTATGGTGCTCTAAATCGTTTGACCAGACGAAGGGCATGATCAAAATAGGCCAATCGATACACACGATTATCCCAAAATGTATCCCGATCCATTGGCTGTCCCAGAAGCGTTTCAGGATTTCCATCGTGATTTTGATCATAGGCAGCAATATGAAAATTGATCCCATAGGCCAACATTTTAATCTTTTGTTGAGCAAAAACAAATAATATCGATTCAATATCCTGCTCATGCCAATAAGTGATTGTCAAGTGAGGGTTGGCAATAGAGCTGGGTCGCCACCAGTGAATCTGTATGGGGTGATGCTGAATGGGAAGCTGTTTTTTTACAACGGATTCTATTTTATGGGTGTTTATATGAAATATTTCGACCTGGTTCTTTGTGACTGATGCCATATATAATTGATTGTCATCAACAATAAAATCTGCCGCAAGAATGGTTCCTTCCACTTTACCAACAATGTTAATAGTATCATACATATTTTCTTGGATGTGACCATATTGATCAATGGGTAAAACTGATGATAAATAAATTTCATTTTTTGGATAATAGTGAATGAGTCGGTCGTTATTGTCTCTTACCTCAAGGCCTCTGGTTTCATTTATCAAAATTAGTTTGGGGTGGGGTGTTTTTTGTGTAAGCGTTGGCGTACTTAAAGGATTATCATAAACATGCCACTTAAAATGCGGCAGTTGTTTCAGTAGGGCTGTGTATATGTGTTTTCCATTGCCTGAGCGATCAATAAAATGTGCAGGTATTTGATCATACCGAATCACACGATCACCTGGTTGAATGATTGTTTTCTGGTGGGTGTAAATAATTTCTGAAAATGCATAACCTTTTCTTATTTGTGTGATTCGCAAGCAAGCTTTAGTTTCATTCAGCTTACCAATAATTTTATCTGTTACAGGATGTGTTAGGGACTCTTTTTCTGTAATCACTGAAAATAAGTTCCCTGTGGTGATGCCATCATGGTCATCAAGGTCGATGATCAGGGTATTAGGAAGTTGCTTTTTTACAATATACCCTGTGATTGGTGATAAATCTTTAATAATGTCCGGGTTTATTTTTCCAGCATGTACCTGGGCGAGTTGATGAGAACATAAGAAGAAAAAAGTAATGTAAAATAACAGTGTCTTTTTTAATTGCATTTATATTGCTCCATATGACTGATTGGGGATCACTGCTAAAGAATTAAGTTTTTGGTCCGGTGGGGTGGAGGATTTGCTGTTCAATTGCCATATCAATTCCGGAGTGATGAAATATACCACCCAAAAGAATTGTGAATGGATGGTATATTTCAAAAAGGAGAAAAAACAATCTAGAACTTGTATCTCAAACGAGAAGCAACAATATATATATCTTCATCCGCATAACCATTGCGAATATCATGATCTTCAAAAACATCCATTGCATTTCCACTGAATAAATATCCACCATTAATTGCAAACTCAAGGTTCGAGTACAATTGGAATTTGGCATATGTGTCTACTTCATAACCGATATGATGAACACTGTATAATACGTCATCAGATTTGGGATCGTTATATTCCATCGGTTTGGATGTTCGCATATATAGGCCTGAAACGCCAAAATCAAAGATATCTGTTACCTTAAGATCAACCGCGAGTTTATTCATGATAAACCCTTTATCCAAAAGATAATGTGCATTTGTAAATACAGTATCATCCGCATAACAGCCCTCAAATAAAACAATACTGTCCCCTGCATGCATATCAATGGACATGTAACCATTGAAAGTATCATCAGTGATATCTCTATCACCTGATGTATACCAACCTGTATAAGTGAGTTTCATCCGTCCAGCGTCTAGTCCGGCTTTCAAATGCGATGAAAAAGAATAAATATAAAAATCACCCTCAGCATGATATTTTTGAGTTTGTTCTTTACCATTTTCATCTTTATAAACGTATGTTTCAACATTTTTGTCTGGATTGATGATATCATCGTAAAAGTGGGCATTTTTAATTTTTCCAAGTTGAAAGATGGTATCCCAGGCAGTAAATATCTTAACATTTCCGAGGGCAGGTAATGATATTGAAAACCCCCCATCTGTTCCAACACACCATAATCGTAATCCAGTATTTTTTGGAAATTTTTTCACCTGGTATTTGCTTGCTTTAATTGTTCCCGAAACATTTTCTCCAGCATCATCGTTAAAGCCATACAAGCCAAATATTGCGGCATTAAATTTTTTATCGAAAAATTTTACATCATATCTGGCTGAAAGAAAGTCTATGTCATCAAATTTCGGAACCAGTGGGTCTGACTCATCGGTGTTATACCAATTCTTTTCATCATAGCCGCGCATCCATGACAATTGGTACTGAAAAAAACCAATTTTTTCTGTATAGTTCACCCCTAAAATCGTTTCACTCCAAAGTTTTGAGTTTAACTTGAAAGGTTGGAGGCCAATTTTTATTCGTGATTTATTCTTTACTCCAGGCACTTGAAAATCAATATATGCCCATCGCGTTTCTATGTTTACTGAATCACCTGAATAGGTTCCACCAGTCCCCTTTCCAAGAGATCCTGTAGCCCCAAAACGTAAACCACCCATTTCTATTGCATAGACCCCTTTGATATTACCATCATTGGTCGTCGCTTCTGTCCATAGTCGATATTTGACTTCAGCGTAACTGTCCTCAACATTGCCATGATTTAAGGCTTCAGGACGCAGCCCTTTAAACCAATCGAGATGATTCGTATGGAGCATAAACCGATGGTTCATATCTCCATGAAACGTAAATTTTACAGGGTTGTCATTTTTGGCCATTAAGGGGGTGACCATAGCAAATACGATCATTAAAACCAAGAAACCTTTAATTCGACTCATGATAAGTCTCTCCTTTCATTTGTTGATCCGAACTTTTTCAGATCATTTTTAAGTATAAACAAATAAACGATTTATCAGGCATTCCTAAACATTTCTAATATAATTGTCAAGTGCTTTTTTAAGAATTTGACTTTACAATTTAGATGGCTATTTTCATTTTTCTTTACAAATCAAATAAAATAGACTATTTATACAATTATTTTCCAATAATATAAAGGAGGTGGTTGCGTGTTCATGTAATTTTACGTTTACTATGATTAAGAATGTTTCAGGCAAATATTCAAAAAAGTCAGTATTGTAAATAAGATAAAAGGAGAAATCGAATGAAAAAAATGTTTACTATGTTTTGTATGAGTATGTTGATTGTTGGTTATGCACTACCGACAATGGCGGATGTAAAAATCGGTGGCATTATTTTTACAGATGCGTTTTATGAATTTAGAGATAAGGAAAATTCTGGTACCATTGATGATATCGCTGATTTTAGCATTAAAGTGCCAAATATCACGCGTCTTTATGGCAAGTGGTCGAGTGATGACAAATATGTGGGAATGTTGATCGAATTCGGCATTGATGGCAATGGTGTTGGAAAACGTAACGTTGTTACGCGTCACGCCTATGGTTGGTGGCAGGTGAATCCAATTCTAAAAATTACTGCCGGTCAAACAGTTACTGGTTTTTCACCATTAAATCCGCAACAGCTTTTAGGGACAAATGGCCAAAATCTAAATGTCGTCGGTGGGGGATTCGGTGATGTCTACGCCGGACGTGTCCCCCAGGTTAAATTTACATTAACGCCAAATGAGTCTTTTCAAGTTGATGTTGCTTTTTCTGATCCAGATATTGCTTCTGCAGGCTTTGCTGATGTTATTGATACCGATATAAAAGGAGCAGATGGTTATTTAGCGGACCCAGAAGGTGGGATCACATATACCTATAATCCCTGGGGAAGCAAGGATTCTTCTTTGCCCAGAATTGATATCAGTGCGATAATTAAAGCTGGCCCCCTTACACTTTATCCGGGAATGATGTATGCTAAAAAAACATTTGCTTTAAAAAATGACGCATATGATGGTGCGGATGACAGTATTACCACCTATATCATGACCATGGCAGCAAAGGTCAATTTTGGTCCGGTATGTCTTACAGGTGAATTTAATATCGGGCAGAACTGGGGGAACCAGGATTTAGTTGCAATTGGTTTAGAACATTTAAGGGGTAACAGCGAGCTCGATAAAAAATATTATGGCGCTGCTTTGGCAATTGGGGATGATAAAATTGAAGATACTGAAATGTATGGTGGATGGGTTGATGCTGGAATTACAGTCGGTCCTGCTCAAATCCATGCAATTATGGGGGTTCAGAATTATGCCAATGACATGGATCCCGATGAGACAGATGATGATTTCAAGCAGACTGTTACAATGTTCGGTTTCAGCATTCCGGTAAAAGTGGCAAAAAATTTCAAAATTCGTCCAGAAATTATGTTTTACGATCTGGGCAAACGTGAAAATTTTACAAAAGATGACAATGATAAATATAAAGATCAAGAACGTGGAAGTTATGTGATTGCGGGAACACAATTTCAAATCACTTTCTAACCTGTTTGGGGAAAAATGTTGGGGCAAAAAAATACCCCTTGACCACAGGGCGTATGAAAATTTTCAAGGAACCAGATTTGATAAAAATACTGTTTTTCCTTATAAAATCATACGCTCTTTATCAAAGATGCGTATATGCCAAAAAAAATAAAGATTGTTCATGTTGGAAGACTTATTGATGGTACCGGAAATTCAATTCAAAAAAATCTTGTTCTTACCATTAAAAATGGAATGATTGACGCGATCAATCCTTTTGAGGAATCTTTCAAAAAATATATTACGCACAATTTTTCAAATCATACCATATATCCCCCTCTTGTTGATGCACATGTTCATTTAGCCATGTCCGGCACTTTAAATATGGAATCTCGACGTGCACAACTTGCTATGAATTTCAAACAGGCCAAACATCAAATTTTAAATCACCTGAAGCAATATTCTAAAGCAGGCATTACGACGATTCGTGATGCAGGAGATCACTTTGGTCATACCTATAAATTTAAAAAAATTTGCAATGCATCCTTTAATATTGATATTTTATCCCCAAAAATAGCCTGGTACAGGACTGGCCGATATGGAAAATTTGCAGGAAAATCAATTGATTTAACTGACAATTGTCTGGAAACTATCTCTTCACAACATCAGGGAAATCATATTAAAATTATCCAATCAGGTATTAACAGTTTAAATCAACCTGGCAAAGAAACCCTCCCGCAATTTTCTGTGGATGAAATGAAATCTATTTGTAAATGGGCCTGTCAACGTAACATACCGGTAATGGTGCATGCCAATGGAGCGCAACCGGTAAGCATAGCGATTGATGCTGGATGCACATCCATCGAACACGGCTACTTTATGGGTGAAGACAATTTAAAAAAAATGGCAGAAAAACAAATTTTTTGGGTTCCAACACTGATTCCCATGTATGAATTGGCAAAAAATCTGACCAATAATAAAGAAAAAGAAATTGCCCAACGCACATTTGATTTACAATGTGAGCAAATTCAAAAAGCCAATAAATTTGGGGTGAAGATTGTTCCTGGGAGTGATGCCGGTAGCTTTGGAGTGCGTCATGCAAAAGGATTGCTCGATGAAATGAAACAAATGGTAGTTTGTGGTTTTTCTCTTTCAAAGGTCATTCAGTGTTGTACATCTCAAAGCCTTAAATTATTGAATTGTTCTTCTTCTGGGTTCCTAAAAAAAGGGGAGGTCGCTAGATTTGTAGCAGTGCCAACTCTTTCTGATAATATTTTTAAAAATGGACAAGAAGTTTTAAATTTTTTTTTCTAATTTCATCCATAGATTAAAGTTTTTGTTTGTTCCCATAGGAAAGCGCTGAAAATAAGTTTCTCATTATTGATTAATGAGAAATTTATTTCCAGCGCTTTCCTTAATTAAATATGGAAAATAAAAGCATCTTTTTAATAATCAGTGTCATCATGGTTCAAGAACAGAGTAAACTGGTAGGAACTTTTTTCGGATGCGCCTGAAATGAAACATCCAACAGCTACTGCTTTACAAAAAATCCTTTCTCTTTTGAATATCCAAGATTAAGTCCTAATATTTGAGACCATTTTTTGGATGCTTTCTCAAAAAAATCAGTTTTTTGAATGGCTGTATATGCATTTTGCCATTTTTCTGCAATTTCCTTGGAGGTATCTTTAGAGATCATAATATAGCTTGACGCCTCTTTAAAAATATACGCGATTTCAATGATCCCAACGTCATAACCGAGTTTTTTCAAAATGGGGGGGGTTTCAATATCAGATGAAACCCATAAATGAAACCTACCTTTGAGTAACTTCTTTAGGTTCAATTCATGATTGGCGACTTCCTGTAAATTGACACCCAGGTTTTTGAAAAATTTTGTGCGCCAATCTCCACGCATAGAACCAATTTTCAAATTCATTGTCTTGATATCATTAATATCATTTATCTTATAGTTACTTCCTTTTTTACTCCATAGCGCATGGTTTCGCGTTATAACAGGCCCAATAAAATAAAATCCATGATCTATTCTTTCCTGCGTGCGACCTGCAGTAAAGATAACAACGTTAGGATCCTTCTTTGCGATATTATACGATCTCACCCAGGGTTTTACCTCAATCTTAGCCTTGATATTGAGAAATCTTTTTATCTCCTCTACAATATCTACAGTCGTTCCAATGAACTTATCCTGATAAGTATAATTCGTTGGCGGTTCTTCTGTCGTTAAAATTCTGATTTTTGAGTCATTCCCCATACAAATGCTAACATGAAGCATTACGAATAATAGGACAATTAAAATAAATCGAAAATTACACATAGTTTAATTCCTTTTTTTAATTTTTATTAATAAGTTGCAACTTGATCATAAAAGAATTGAGTGTTAACCAAATTGCCGGCGCCTATAAATATCTTGAATCAATTTTTGAAGCAGGATTACACTGAAGAAAATAAATTTAACGTGTTCCTTTCTCATCTTATTCATGTTCTTCAGTGTAAACAAAGTTTTCAAAAATAGAATGAACTGCTGGCTGCGTATATGCTTGATGTTTAATTCTTGTACAGTCAAACATGAGAAATATGAAACGAGTTTTTAGAGTTTTCTTTAGATAAATAATTGATCAAATATTGTTTCGAAATGATACACAAAAAAGATATAAGACTCAATCGCGATAAGCCGATATCTTTCGATAATAATTATCAAATAAATATGTGAAGCGTCAAGAATTATTATTAATATGTAATCATTTAATTTTTATAAAAAATCTTTTCTAAATGAAACATAAATGTAACCAATCAGTTATATTTTTTCTTGAATATTGGGTCAGAGTAAGATAATTTATGGATCACAAGAAACAAAGACCTGTTAATTATTATAATATTTTTTTGGATGTAACATTTGAAAACAGTAAATTCAAAATCCGGGCTGACTTCCATATTCATTTTGCTCATTCTATCATTATTAAGCTTGTTCTCATTCTCATTGTTTCGGACGAGCCTTAATAATCACTATATCGTTCGAAATGAAGTGGTCGCTCAGCAATCATTTTATCGTGCTCAGTCAGTGGCTGTTCAAATGGCGAATGTCTTGCGTCACTTAAATAGCAATGATTTTTCATCAATCAATCACTTAACCAATCTTTTTTCATGGCTGACAGATGAGCACAGCATTGATTTAAAAAAAATCGGCAACCCCTCATATTGGCATCAGCTGTCAACCAGACATTTTCCGCCTGATGCACAAGGAATTGCTGTGTTACTCAAAACAACAGACTCACAAATGCCATCAGAATCCTTAATCATGACAAATGCACGTCACATTCAAACGCATTATTTTTCTATTTTGGCAATGGCAGAAATTTTGGGTAGCACCGCAATTGTAGAAATGGGTTTTTGCAAGCGAATTATACAATGACAATACGAATTATAATCGGACTTCAAATATTTGTACATGCATCAATTTGTCAGGCAATCGAAATCCCCAATACACCATTGTCTGTCATGGTACAATCGCCGCCGCCCCTTATCATGCTCCTAATTGACGACTCCACCAGCATGAACGACAGTATTCTCGCTGCATCAGAAAAAACTGGGCTGACAGGGTATCATTATGTATTCAATGATCCGGAAAATAACGTTTTAACACCATTGACGACCCCCAATGCTGTTATTCCACCCGATAGAATGCAAAGTTGGCAGGCACGATGCTGTATTACCAATTGCATGTATTACGATCCAAGAAAAATATATAAACCCTGGCCACATTGGCAAATGATCTCACAAAACCGGTCAGATACAAATCAAGCGAATCCGGATTGCCCATTTTATCATCCTTTGAAGTCATCCTGTCTGAAGCTTGACGATAATTATTTGATAACAGAAACCTTCCAACTATCCTTTTCACATTACTTTATGTTTGATGATAAAAATGAAAATGAACAATTAGATTCTGATGAACAATTGATTCTGTTTGAGCTGTCAGATCACACCATTCATGCATATGAAATAATTGATCCCCAATCATCAATATTAATGCCTAATTTAAGATCTCTGTCCTTGTCACAAATTCCAGATACTCTCACTTTGGATGCATCCGGACAGGCCATGACATATACCAGTCAACGTCAAAATTTTGCCAACTGGTTTTCATTTCATCGACGGAAAGAATTGAGTGTCAGGTATTATTTGGGCCAACTGTTGGACCGCCTGCCTGTCGCATGGATTGGCTTGTATTCTTTAAATCGATCAGCGATTTCTTCTGTCTGTCTGATTGATAATTCACAACCCCATTTTGATAACAACAAAAAATTACTCCTAACTCAAATTTATACTTATAAATCACATGGTGATTCCCCCCTGCGTCAGTCATACATGGAAATAGGAAATTATTTAGATACCCATGCAGACTCAGTTATAGGTTCAAATTCTCCCTTTCAACAACAAATGGCCGGTGATCGTTGCCGTCTTGCCTACGCTGTCATTCTTACTGATGGTCAATACAATGGACCTTCACCCAATATTGGCAATCGGGATTGTGATGGTGGAAACAATGATACTCCTTACGATGGCTCTTTTTTTGCCGACCCCTTTGAAAATACCCTTGCAGATATTACCATGTATTTTTTTGAACGCGATTTAGCTCTTGAAATACCAGACAAAGTGAGCTCCAATGTGACACATCAACATTTGATCCCCATCATTATCCATTTTTCTTCTACTGATTTACCAGAGATCTATGAGGGGTGTCCGCCGAACTGTCCACAATGGCCTGAGCCCATACTTGGATCTGTGCAAACTGTCATTGATATGTTTCATGCTGCTATCAATGGGCGGGGGTTATTCTTTAATGCAAAGAATCCTCAGGTTTTGGACAATGTGATTCAAAAAATAGATTCATATATTCAAAACAAACAAACTGTTGTAAGCAGTGGGGCAATCATTGGCCAACGCATTCAAACACAAACACAATTGATAGAAACATCATTCTTTTCTGGAGATTGGACCGGTGATGTTCAATCCTATGAAATCAATGCAATCAATAGCAACCAGTCAATACCCAAATGGTCTGCAAAGAATGTTTTGGCTGGGCAACAAGAAAGAAATATTATTACATATTCCGGACAATCCGGGATTCCCTTTCGTGCAGATACCATTGATTCATCAGATGTGACCCATCATACCATCAATCATATTTATCAAATGCCGTTGGGTGATATCGTTCATTCAGAGCCAATCGTTGTAGAAAACACAGTCTGGGTTGCATCAAATGATAGTATGCTTCACGCTTTCGATCTGGAGACAGGGTTTGAAAAAATGGCATACATTCCGAAAATGTTGTGGCCACGATTACATTTGCTGAATAATCCGGGGAAAGAACATTATTTTTTTATTGATGGAAACTTGAATGTATATCACCAAGATGACGATCACTTGCTATGTGTTTCATTGGGGCGTGGTGGGAAAGGCTTATTCTGTTTAAACATAAAGGAAAGCAATCCAGAGAAAATGCCGATGTGGGAATATGCGCCTTTAAATGATCCGGATTTGGGGCACATTCAACAGGCATATATCGTTAAATCTAATTATAATAATAAACCTGTGGTGATTTTTGGTAATGGATATAATAGTGATCGTCGGCAGGGCTATTTGTATATACTCAATGCCCGCACAGGTCAACCATTAAAATGGAATGGCCAATCTTTACCAAAAGGCATCCCATTGCCGGCATCAGGTACCGACAATGGTCTATCAACCCCAGCATTGGTTGATATTGATTCCAATCAGAGTGTGGATTTAATCTACGCAGGTGATCTGGAAGGCAATCTTTGGAAATTTGACTGTCAGTCGTCAAATCCCAATCAATGGCAAGTTTTTTTTGAAGATGCGAACAATCATCAGCCATGTCCCATATTTCAAGCTTGCTCAAGTAATGGACAGGCTCAACCGATCACTATTCGTCCGGAAGTGATTCGTCATTGCGATAGCCGGTTTGAGGGGTATTTAATTCTTTGGGGCACAGGAAAATATTTTGAACAACAAGACATTCAAGATCGATCCATTCAAAGCATTTATTGTATATGGGATTGGGCGGACTACTGGAAACGCCAACGCAATACCCCCATTTCGCTCGTTCGAAAAAAATATTTAGGAACCTTCAATTCTATTATGCCGTCCCACATAGGCATCAGAAAGCCAGATCATACGCCATCAAACGTGACTTTGCAGAAAAGAAACATGTCACACACAACAAACACATTTCAAGCTTTGAACTGGGACCCCACCGCTTCACAATCTCGTGTTGGATGGTATATGGATATGGCACAAGGAGAGCGTGTCATTTTTCCTTTCACATATCTTGGAGAGAATATTTTAATCGTGAATACTTTTACACCAGATGCTTCTCCTTGCCAAAATGGGGGTCATTCTCAAGTCTATCTGATGAACGCATGTAATGGTTACAATGTCAGCGAGCTATTTAAAAATACCGAGTTGTCTCTTTTTTCTCAGCCAATTGAGGGGATGATATATCCGCCATCAGTAGAGTATTCAGGAAGCGATCAAATCATATTGTACTTTTCATCATCCATTCCTTCCGAGCTGATGCCGATAAAAATAAATGCGAAAGATATAAATGGAGTAGAAAATATTTTTGATGGGCAATTTTTCTATTGGAAGACATATTGAACAGGTGGAGTCACTAAGTGCTATGAGGCATGAAAATCTCACATAATGATATTCAAACCATAGGTTTACAGCATGATTTTTAACTTTCTTCATAAATTATTATAATTTAACAGGAGGTAATGCGTATGTTTAATAGACAAACTAGAACCCCAAAACTTGAAACCCGTGACTATGAACATTTTTTTACTAAGCCTTGTTCAGCTAGGCAAAATCAATATGAGTTGATTCGTTCAATTATAGTTGAAAAAACACCAATCCCAGAAGCTTCAGCCAGGTTTGGATATAAAGTGAGTACAACTTATTCGCTAATCCGAGATTTCAAGTCTGGAAAGCTTGATTTATTTCCAACTGTGACCAGACGACCTGCTCAAAGACGAGCAAGTCAAGAAATCAAAGATAAAATCATTGAGTATCGTAAAAACAATTTGTCCACGACTGACATTGAGACGAAGCTTAAAGAACAGAACATTCAAATATCTGCAAGAACAGTTGAACGTATTTTGAAGGAATCAAGCTATGAAAAGCTGAAACGTCGAACAAATGCTGAACTAGGAATTGGCAAGAAACGTCAATCCATTCCAAAGAAACTGAAGAATTAAAAAATGACTTTAGAGAGAAAAATAGCGAAGTTATTTAATTTAACAAATGAATAATTTTCTTTGAAATATTGCCAAAACCTTTTGCAAGGGATTGGATTCTATAAAAAAGGTTTCTCAATCCTTTAACTTAGGAAAAGATAAAGTAATCATCGTCCCCGATTGTTCAGCAGATTCCATGGTAATAGAACCGCCCAAAGTCTCTGCAATTAGCTTTGCAGAATACGTTCCCAGGCCAGTCCCATTTTTTTTGCCAGAAGTTATGTATTTTTCGAAAAAATTTTTTCGTATCTCTTTCGGAACAGCACCCTGATTGTGAATCGAAATGATAAAGTCATGCTCATCAAAAAGTGCAATTTTTATTTTTTCATATTTTGGCGTGGCTTCAAGTGCGTTTTTTAATAAATTTGAAAGCATGGAGTAAAAGAGAAGCTCTTCTCCAGGCAGTATAAAACATTTTACATCAGATACCGGAGAACCATTAATTGTAACTTTAATATTCGCTTGTTTTGATCGACAATATTGTCGGTTTTCATAAAGAATATCATCAATGATTTTTACGATATCTATGGGCTCGGATTTAACCACATACGTGCCTCGCTCCATTTTGTATAAATTGAGAGAAAGGTTTAGAATATTTAGCAGCTTAACCCCTGCCGCACTTATTTTATTTAGTTGTTGGAGTTGTTTTGCTGTGAGATTATCCTTAGCAATGAGCCGTGGCATATTCATCACAACTGTGAGTGGATTTTTCAGGTCATGGTGTGTGATTCGTTCCACATCTTCTTTTAACTGCATAATCTCAATTAATAGCTCTCTTTCACGTTTAAGGGCCAGATGGGCCTTAACTCTGGCCAGAACGGCTGGCGGACTAAAGGGCTTGGTGATATAGTCCACACCACCGACATAAAACCCCTTGACCTCATCGTCAGTTTCAGCTTTTGCTGTAATGAAAATAATTGGAATATCTCTGGTTTTTTCATCTGCCTTAAGCGTTTTGCATACCTCATACCCATCTATTTCTGGCATCATGATGTCCAATAAAATCAAATCTGGTAATTGCTTTTTGGCAATTTGAAGCGCAATGACGCCCGCAGGAGCTGCAAAAAGTTTATATTCATCTTGCAAAAGCCCATGAAGGACATCCAGGTCTTCTGGCGTATCATCTACAATTAGTATTTTTCTTTTTTTGCAGATCATTTTTTTCTCCTACATTCAGACATCTTCTTTTCGTTAAGTTTCGCCTGGAAAAAATATTTTAATTATCGTCCCCGACTTTTCAGCAGATACCATTGTAATGGACCCCCCCAAAGTCTCTGCAATGAGCTTTGCAGAATACGTTCCAAGACCTGTTCCGCCATGTTTGCCAGATGTTGAATATTTTTCGAAAAAGTTATCTCGCATATCCTCAGGTACAGCACCCTGATTGTGAATTGAAATGATACATTCATTCATATTTGAAAGTGCGATCTTTATTTTTTCTTTTCTTGGCGTGGCTTCGAGTGCATTTTTAAATATATTTGAAAGCATGGAGTAGAAGAGCAATTCTTCTCCATGCACTATAAAACTATTTTTATCAGTTATCAGAGCGTCATTAACAGTAATTTTTATGATCACGTGTTTTGATCGAATGTAATGACGTTTTTCATGTATGATATCATTGATGATTTGTAATATGTCTATGGGTTGAGGTCTACATTTGTAAGTGCCTTGCTCCATTTTGTATAAGTCGAGAGAAAGATTAATCATATTGAGCAATTTCACCCCAGCCGCACTGATTTTATCGAGTTTTTCAATTTGTTTTTCTGTTAAATTATCTCGTTCAATCATCTTTGGAAAATTAATAATCGCAGTGAGAGGATTTTTTAAATCATGCCGGGTAATTCGTTCCACATCATCTTTCAGCTGCATATTCTCTATCAACAGTTCCTTTTCTCGTTTAAGTGCCAGATGGGCTTTTACTCTGGCAAGGACGGCTTGGGGACTAAATGGTTTGGTGATGTAATCCACACCACCTACTTTAAAGCCCTTGACTTCATCGTTGGTCTCAACTTTGGCGGTTATGAAAATAATCGGGATATCTTTGGTGCTTTCATTTGCCTTGAGTTGCCTGCACACCTCATAGCCATCCATTCCAGGCATCATGATGTCAAGCAAAATCAAATCTGGTATTTGCTTTTTGGCGATCTGAAGTGCAATTTCACCTGCAGGCACTGCGAACAGTTGATATTTATCTTGTAAAAGACCCTGGAGGATATCCAGGTTTTCAGGTGTATCATCCACAATCAATATTTTTGATTTTTCGGAGATCATATTTTCCTCCTAAATTAAAATTTTATTTTTTCATTGTTAATGATTTTCTCAAGTTCTGCAAGTGCTTTTTCATTGGCGTAAGCATTCACATGTGTGGCAACTCGATCAAAATGATCGGCAAACTTGCTTCCTGAAACCAATTGACAAATATTTTTCATAAGAGACTGCGCTTCCATATCCCAGTCCTTCAGATACTGTTGGAGCTTTTTGATGCGGGGAGAAAGATCGGCGAGGCGGATATCAACATTCTCCGAATGAATCTGGTGATCCACTGCGTCTATTATGGGCGACAAAATCTTAGTGGTATGATGGAGCGAAGATGAAAATTGTTGGAGGACTGTTTTTATTTGATTCGTATCATTGTCCTTTATACAGGCTTCCACTGTTTTTGCATGTTCATGCAATTCCAGTGCGCCAACATTTCCGGCGACACCCTTTAATGAGTGGGCGAGTCGTAGGGCCTCATCTTTGTCCCCGCTATCAATTGCCTGCTGTATTTTTTCATCAATATTGCCCTGGTTTTCAACAAACTTTGCCAGCAACTGCTTATATCGACTCACACTTCCCCCAATCCGAATAATACTATTCTGAACATCTATACCTGGCAGATCAGGAAGTGTTTCATCATCCCGCAAGACGTCCTTTTTCAATTGTTCAAATCCTTCTGGCAGCTTCCTTGCACCGGGTTTAATCCATTTCACTAGAGCACTAAACAGTATTCGTGGATTAATGGGTTTTGTAATATAATCATCCATACCTGCAAACACAGTTCTTTCTTGAACCCCACTCATCGCATCGGCTGTTATGGCAACAATCGGTAAATTTTTGAGATGGCTGGATTGACGAATTTTTTTTGCGGTCATATAGCCATCCATAACAGGCATTTGAAGATCCATGAGTATCACATCAAACATTTGAGTGTTGATTGATTCATTTATTTTTTCCAGTGCGATTTTACCATTATTGGCAATTGAGACAAAAAATCCTTCCCCCTCCAAAATTTCAGTAATCACCTGCTGATTGACTGCATTATCTTCGACGACCAGAATTTTCGCACCGCGAATGGCATCAAACCCTTCTGGTATTAAGGATTCGAATAAATCGTTTTTGCTTTTCCGCTCAACATCCTGGTCAAAAGCATCCATAATGGCATCAAAAAGCAACGACTGGGTTACTGGTTTTAAAAGAAAACCATCCAATGGAATGTTCTTGACTTGCTTCATGATATCTTCTCGACCAAATCCAGTGACCAGGATAATTTTGGGAATCACTTCTGGCTGGAATTGTTTGTGAATTTGTTCAAATGTTTCAATGCCATTGATTTGCGGCATTTGCCAATCAATAAACATTAGATCAAATCGATTTTTGGGATGATCTATTGAATCTTTAATTGCATGAATTGCGTTTACTCCAGAATGTATAATGTGAACATTGAATCCAAATTCTTCCAGATATCTTTTCATTGCCAGGCAGAACGTCTGATTATCATCAACAACCAGGACGTTTAAATCCAACAAGAAATTTGGGATCATATACTCTTTTTGAAGCACTTTTTCATGTCGACCGAACCTGGCAGTAAAGGAAAAAGTACTTCCTTTTCCTGGTTCACTGATAACGCCGATTTCCCCGTCCATAAGTTCGACCAATTTTTTGCATATGGCCAGTCCCAAACCCGTGCCACCAAATTTTCGTGATGTGGACGTGTCGGCTTGTTGAAAGGATTGAAACAGTTTACTTTTTTGAGACGCAGTTAATCCAATTCCGGTATCTTGTATCGAAAATTTAAGGAGCGTTTGCTTTTCCTCAACTTCAATTGGCTGCACAGATAAAACAATTTCACCTTCTTCTGTAAATTTAACCGCATTGTTCGTCAGGTTTAACAATATTTGCCCCAGTCTTAAAGAGTCCCCTTTAAGTTGTGTCGGCGTTTCTGGATATATGTTAAAAACGAGCTCCAATCCTTTTTCCATTGCTTTAACTGAGATCATATTGGAAAGATTGTGCATGACATCTTCTAAGTTAAAATCAATGACTTCCATATTGAGTTTACCCGCCTCAATTTTTGAAAAATCAAGAATATCATTGATGATACCAAGCAAAGATTTACCCGACTGATCAATTTTGGTAATATAGTCCAGCTGTTTGTCTGACAAGTCGGTTTTAAGGGCCAAATGACTCATACCAATGATCGCATTGATGGGGGTACGAATTTCATGGCTCATATTTGCCAAAAAGTCACTCTTGGCACGGGTTGCGGCCTCTGCTTTTTCTTTTTCTTTTTCAAGCTCTTTTTCCATCATGATTCGATCGGAAATATCAATAATTGTTCCGATTAAAAAGATCGGATTGCCTTTATCATCGCATTCAGTGCGGCCTTTTTCATGTACCCAGATGGTTTCATTATTTTTGTTGATAATACGATATTCGATGGTGAAAGCTTGTTTTTGATCAATAGATTCCTGAACAATTCTAGCGACTGTATCGGTATCGTCCGGATGTATAATACTTGCGTAAGAGCGGCTTTTATTGTTGATAAAATCAGCGGCCGGATATCCGGAAAATTGCTCTATTTCATCGGTGATATTGAGCATGGTATAATGCACATCCATCAAGCATCGATATACAGCACCGGGAATAGTGGAAACCAATGTGGATAGCAGACGTTCATTTTCAGCCAATGCCTGTTCAGCCTCTTTTTTGGCGGTAATGTCATTTTTAACGGCCAAAAACCGGGTAATCTCTCCTAAATCATCTATTATTGGAGAAATAGAAACATTCTCCCAGAAAAGGCTGCCATCTTTTTTCTTGTTCACCATCTCACCATACCAAATTTCTTTTTTACAGATTGTCTCCCAAAGATTTTTGTAAAATGTTGGGGGATGTTGGTCGGATTTGAGTATTCGTGGATTCTGCCCCAAAGCCTCTTCAAATGTATATCCAGTAAGGGCTGTGAAGACAGGGTTGACATACTCAATATTTCCCAGTGTATCGGTAATTACAACCGAGGCTGGGCTTTGTTCCACAGCTTTGGAAAGTTTTCTGAGTTCTACTTCTGCTAATTTCCGATCGGTCATATCTATCATATTTGCCAGCAGTTCACCCCCAGAAAGAAAAATTCCAGTGATCATTAAATGGTTGACTTCACCATTTTTATGAACGCATCGGTATTCTTGTGACGTGATTTCTTGACATGTTTGCAATGAACACGCCACTGCATCTTGCCAGGTTTGCGTGGCCCATTCCCGATACACTGAATCTGGAAATATTTTGGAAAAGAGCTCTGTTAAATTCGGAGCCTCTATTTCAGTATATCCGAATAACTCCAAAAAACGTTCATTTCGATAGTAAATTTTCTCATTTTTATCAAGCAATACAGCACCAATAGGCATTTTTTCAAGTATATTTCTTAGTTTCTCCTCCGCTTTTTGCAACTGATCAGTTTGCTTGCCAATACTTTCAGCCATCATATTGTAACCATCTGAAAGATCTTCAATTTCATCCCTGGAATGAATGATAATGCGGTGATCATAATTCCCTTGCTGAATTGTCCCAAGAGCTTCCTGAATTATGACAAGCGGTTTGAGAATTCTTTTTCTTGTAAAATTGAAGATATAGCCAGCACCTAATATTTTAAGTATGATTAGAAAGATAACACCGAACAGATATGCCATCCGCTTATCATATTCTACCTGAAACATATTTTTTGAACGTTGCTCAAACAGGAGAAAAAAATCATCAATGGGTTTCATTATTTTTGTTTTGCGTTTCAGATACTCTCTTCCAAACAGAATCTTCATTGCTTTTTCAGAATTCGGTTCTAAACGCTGATTGTTGATTAAAGGCGAATCAGTCACGCTGGGAAGCATGGCACTAAAAGCATCTTTCTCTAACTGGACCAGCTTATCAGATTCCGAAATCACCAAAGTCAGTTTTTTCATTTCCTGTTCAGAGAGTCCCAGTTCAATGATGCGCTGTTCTATACTGTAAGTTTCACCATCCTGGTCCAGTATTTTATCGCCTGAAATAACCTGGTGCCAGTAGGAGTGGATGTATTGCTTTGGATGAGCTCGTTTGCCGTTCTTGATATCAAGAACGATCTGATAGTAAGTCTTATATTTGGAATCACCAGTGGCGGCAAATAGTCGGGACAGGTACGTGAGGTGATCCGAACTTTGAATCAGTTCAATGGCCAGGTGATGCGCATCATTGATCTGCGTTTCAATTCTTGTCACTTCCTGTGCGGTTTGAATTAGAAGCATAACAAGAATTCCAAGTGTTATGATCAGTCCGCTAAATAGCACCGAAAACACCAGATAGGAAAGCTGCAAATTCATTTTTTTGGGGCGTCCCTTGATCAGCCACAGAACGAACAAGACAAAAAGCAAGAGGGTAAACATTCCGGCCATTGTATTGATCAGAAAAGTAACCCAGTTAAAATCGGGTTGCTCCAGGTCCTGAAACTGTGTCGAAATTTTTGTTTCACCAAACCAACGGGTTTCCAGCTTAACGATCTCATCTCGGGTGATTGTATTCATGGCTTTTTCCAGGATCGCATGCAATTCTGGCCAATCATTTCGTATACCCAGACGATACCTTGGATCATGATTACTTGTGGGTATATCTGCTTCAGCAGCAGGAATGATATTGGTCAAGGTGTTTTGACGAATCAGGTAATTGGCAACTGCTGTATCCAAAACAGTGGCATCCCCAAAACCCAATGATATCCTTTTGAGTATCTCCACATAAGATTCTATAAAATAAAACGTTGCATCCGGAACGATCAGAGGTAATTGGTCAGCAATGGCATCTCCCCTGGACAATAAAACCCGCAGGTTCGCTAAGTCTTTAACAGATCGAATGCCTGAAAAATTATTTCTAACATATATTCCATTAATCACACGCTTATAAGGCATTGTAAATTTGAGAAATTTTGTGCGCTCGGGGGTGTAAAAAATGGTAGGAAAAAGGTCGATCTTCTTTTCTTTTCCCATGTTAATCAGGTTTTTCCAGGTATCTTGTACAAATTCAAGGCGCAATCCAACGCGCTCCGCCACCATTTTCAGGTAATCAATGGAAAAGCCAGCAGGCTTGTCATTCTCAAAAAAATCAAAGGGGGCATAATCAAATTCATTTGAAACACGTATAATTGGGTGTGCTTTCAGCCATGTCTTTTCTTGATCGTTTAAGACAATCTTTATCTTTTCTTCTCTGCCAGACTGTTGCACTTTCACTTGCTGATTTTCAGGGTGTACCCATGGCAAAAGAATGGACTGATGTTCCTCCTCAGAAAGGCTGCTCAGTGCTTTTTGAAGGATATCCCTCAGAATGCCCCAGTCTTTTCTGACGCCGATGGCCAGGATAGAACCATCCTTGTTTACACGGCCATGAAATATCAGATTGATCAAAACTTCTTTACCAATGATATAGCTGGCAACTGCACGATTACCGACATATGCATCAGCTTCGCCGCGTGCGACAGCATCCAGTGCATCGGGAGTGTTTGCATATTCCTTTATAATGACACCCGGATAATTCTCTTTGAAATATTTTACATTGCCAAACCCATTTTCAAGGGCCAACGTTTTGCCAATCAAATCTGTTTCTGAACGAAGATAAGGTGTGTTTTTACGCGCTACAATGACGTGAGGCACTGAAAGATAGGGATGGGTCCAATTAAAATACGGCTCCCTGCTTTTTTTAGGTGTGAAATCCAGCAAGGCTGCAAGATGTTTCTCTTTGACAGCATTATATATTTCTGACCAATTGCCCGGCTTTGGGACGAGCTTAATTCCGAGACGATTATTTAGCAGGTTGATCAAATTCATTCCAATGCCATTTAACTGTCCATCCTTATCCAGAAAACCAAAGGGAGGCCAGGTATTCATGATACCGACTTCAATCTTTTGATGTTCGACCAACCATTTTTTTTCTTTATGGGTAAGCAATTGTAACAGCTGCGATTTAAAACTTTTGTCTTGCTTCTGGAATAAAAAACCATCCCAATCCTGATCGGATTTTGCCATGCCGGCCTTCACATAGGTCGTGACAATTTGCTCATAGCGATCCCGCGTCAGAGAACCCAGAGGGACAACATCCGGTAGCACCATCAGACTGGTAAATCGGGCTTCATAGGTCAATTCTTCACGATTGAGCTTTGGGTTGTATTTATTAATGATCAGATCAATGATTTCATCTTGATTCTCCAGTGCATACTGCCATCCTTTCAGGGTCGCTTGAATCATTTTATCTACGCGCTCAGGATGTTTTTCAATTTCCTTTTCAGTGGTAAAAAAATTATCACCATAAAAATCAATACCATAACTTGTTGGATTGATAATATTGTATCCAATACCTTTTTGCTTTAAAGAGAATGGCTGATTTGTAATATAGGCTGAAAGGGCATCCACCCGCCCCATGATTAATTCATCCAGACTGAATGAATGGGGCATGGTCTTGATTGTATCCAAATCGCCTATGGTCTGAAGCAACATGCCAATGAGAGGCGCGTTACTGTGGGAATTTGAATCAATCATAACCACCTTGTCGACGAGATCGTAGGGCGTGGTCATGCCGGATTTTTTCAAGGTCAAAAATACGAGTGGTGAGTGCTGAAATATTTGTTTCAGCAAGACAACAGGGCTTCCACGCAGGCGTCTCAGAACCAGCCCAGCATCGGCCACACCATAATCTGCATCACCATCAAGAACAGACTGAATATGCCCCTTGTTGGGATCACGTTGCTTTAGAAGAATGTTCAACCCTTCTTTGGCATAAAAGCCTTTTTCGATGGCGGCATAATAGCCAGCAAACTGGAATTGGTGCATCCATTTGAGCTGGATGGTGACTGTTTGTGTCTCTGATGCGATGGCACGAAGGGAGAAAACAAATAATATGTGAAAGGCGATTATAAAAGTTTTTTTATAATGTTTTTTTATATTTTGCATAATTTTCATTCTTTGTTAAGAAGATTAGAACAAAAAGGTACTCCCTCTTTTTTTTGAAACGAATATAAGGAAAGCTCTGAAAATAATTTCCCCATTAATAATGTTTGTCTGTTCAAAAATTAAATATCAAGCATATACCTCGCCAACAGTTCATTCTTTTTGAACCATGATACACTGAAGAATATGACTTTAAAGCGTCTTTATTTCATTTTATACATATTCTTCAGTGTAATTATGGATCAGAAACGAATCAACAAATATTCAAAAATTCGAAGCCAACAAATCATTCGTTTATATGACCGCGAAATCTTTGAGCCACTCTACAATTGGAAGCCACAAATAGTGTCTGGAGTTTAAGCCGACAACCAGATCAAGGTGTCCGGCTGCAGGGACTTTTATAAGATTAGGACGATCTGGGCTAATAATTTCATGTGCTAAAAATACACTGTCTGGAGGGGCAAGGACATCGTATGGTCCATAAAAAAATAAAAATTTTTTGTCTTGTTTTTGGAGACTGCGAAGGGATTTTAAATAATTAAAAGCATAGTTTTGTGCTGAAGGATACCCTTTTTCGATAAAACCAGAAAAACAGTTTTCCAAAGATGATGGAATCGGTTCAACGATTTTTCCCAGTAATGTTTTAACTGTTGCCCCATTAATATTAAAAGGATTAAACAAAAAAGGGGCAATGGCATTAAATCGAACCAGCCATTCCGGTAAATTTCGAATCATCCGCGTTAATGGTACCAAATTTTCAGACACAGCGCCCAAAAACGATTTTTCTTCAAGGCCCAATGCTCTTGATGCCCAGTTCATATAAGGTATCACCCGAATGAATAATTGATTAAAAGTTATTGGACTACCGATTGTGATGATATTTCTGATATATGGATCGTCATTTTCCATACAATACGCATAAATCAACATTCCGCCAAGAGAGTAACCAATCCATGAAATTTGTTCACATCCACTATGATTAACAACATACTGAATTAACTGAGGTATTTCAGCGTTTGCAAGTTCAAGAAAAGTTAAATCAGATGGTGCTTTATAAACTTGATCAAAAAAAATACTGTTTTTGCAGTACCGGGTCACGTATCTATTGTAAACACGTTCTGTATATCTAGGATGATAGATATATACATCAAATCCTTCAGCAGCCAGCACATTGGCAAATGACTTGTTATGGTTTAATAACAAGCAATTACCATCAGAATCAATTCGATATATATTCCCATTTGTTGCAATTCCAGGTGCAAGAATAACTGCCCCACGTCGTTTTTCAGGCTTAATTGAAAATATTTTTTTTATAAATATTTCGTGATTCCGATCTGTGCATAGCAAGTCTTGCCCCATTAAATAGTAGGGTGGCGATGGCATGGATTTATCGAGGCGTGCCGTTGGAATTTTTGGATCATATGTCATGACGTGCTCCCGATGAATCTTTATAAAATATATTTTATTTGAGCTGCATTAAATAAGGAACCTTCTGAAAATAAGTTCCCCATTAAATATATGTTCATTCAGTTTTTTGAACCATGATTACACTGAAGCAGATGAATAAGATGAATTTAAAGTGTCTTTATTTCATCTTGTTCATCTGCTTCAGTGTAATCATTGTTCAGAAACGAATCAACAAATATTGAATAATGAGGAACTTATTTTCCGAGCACTCTTAAGAAAACGCATTATCGGTTTATACAAGAAACCGACTCATAAGCATCTTTAGCTGCTGCAATATTGGCGGACGCCTTAACAGGAATTTCATCTTGAATCACCTCAGTTAAAGAATCCAAGGAAGGCATCTCCAGAGTCCGCGCAAAAGCACCGACCATTGCAGTGTTAATAATTGGATGTGTATGTGTTCCTAAACCATGTTTACGTGCAATTTTTGTAGCATCAATACGTGCCACTGGAAAGTCATTACATATTGATGGCAATTCAAAAGTATCTGGTGCATTTATGATGATCCACCCATTTGTTTTCAAACCAGTCATCACAGGAGCAATGTCAAATAATTTTCTATCCTGTACAAGGATATGATCAGGAGTATAAACATTGCTTCTCACAGATATCGTATCTTTATCCAATCTGAGATAGGCCTCCACAGGAGCGCCACGACGTTCTACACCAAATGAAGGAAATGTTTGAACGTTATAATGATTCATAAACAATGCCTTGGCAAGTATGACTGATGCCACGACTGTTCCTTGTCCGCCACGTCCATGAAATCGAATTTCTACCATCTTGTTTTATGCCTTAATTTACGTGCTGAATGCAGCACAATATATATTTAGGAAAGCTCTGAAGTTCACCATTAAATAAATGTTCATTCAGTTTTTTGAGCCATGATTTCACTGAAAAAGATGAATCAGATGAAATAAAGACACTTTAAATTCATCTGATTCATCTTCTTCAGTGTAATCATGGTTCAAAAACGAATCAACAAATATTGAATCATGAAGAACTTTTTTTCAGAGCTTTCCTAAATACGTTAAAAAAAAAGTTTTCGTGCTGAAGGTTATTTTTCCCCATGGGGTTAAAGAGGACATAAACCCCATGCGGGAATTCAAATGTTATAGAAAGAGTTGAGTTTTGTAGCGTTGGCACAGCTCGTTTCCAACCAGAGCCCGGGAAGGAGCTGAACTGTCAATTTTCAAAACAACTGGACCATCAGCTTAGTAATTTAAGGTTTTCAGAGTTTCTACGAGATTCTGAACAGACGTTGCGGATGTTTCCAATGCTTTGGTTTCATCAGGTGTCAATTTCAACTCAATGATATCTTCTATTCCAGATTTCCCCAATTTGACAGGCACACCTATAAACAAATCATTAAAGCCATATTCCCCTTTGAGAAATGCAGCACAGGGCAAAATTTTGTTTTGATCCTTAATTATCGCCTCTGCCATTTCCACTGCAGCAGCTGATGGTGCATAATATGCGCTTCCGGTTTTTAATAACCCTACAATTTCAGCCCCGCCTTTTCGTGTACGATCAACAAGAGCTTCTATTCGTTCTTCAGATAACAAATCTGTTATTGGAATACCGGCAACTGTTGAATATCTTGGCAAAGGAACCATTGTGTCGCCATGTCCGCCCAACACACAAGCATGAATATTGCTGACAGATACATTGAGTTCCATAGAAATAAAGGTTCTCAATCGGGCTGAGTCTAACACGCCTGCCATTCCGATAACACGATTGGCTGGTAAACCGCTGACATCATAAGCCACATGACACATGGCATCCAGTGGATTACTAACGATGATTAGGATCGTGTCCGGAGAATATTCTACAACTTCACGAGTTACCTGTTTGACAATTCTTGCATTCGTGGTCAAAAGGTCATCTCGACTCATGCCTGGTTTTCGGGGTAAACCTGCTGTAATGATAACGACATCGGAATTTGCAGTGTCTTCATATTGCTGCGAGCCTGTTAGCTTAGAATTATAGAGTTCAACCGGAGCAGCTTCAGCCATATCCAACGTTTTTCCCTGTGGAATGCCCTCTAAAATGTCTATTAAAACAACATCAGCTAATTCTTTTTCTGCGATGCGTTGCGCAGCTGTTGCACCGACATTGCCAGCACCAATAACTGTAATCTTTTTATCCATGATTATTGTCCTTTTGATTAAAATGATTTATATTTAATGGCAAAAATACTTGAAAAATGGTTCCAGATGATTCCTTCGATTCAAAAGTAACCTTGCCACCTAAGTAACGTTCAGTAAGTAATCGGATACTATACGTGCCCTGCCCCCTATTTGCTCCTTTTGTAGAAAATGAACGTTGGAAAATTTGAAATTGAATTTCTTCAGGAATATGCGAAGAATTATGAACCCAAAAAACAATTTTTTGAGCCTTCAACTGACATCCAATTTGAATTTGACCCTGTTCAGGGGTGGCTTCCAGGGCATTCTTCATCATATTTGAGATGATACGAGAAAGAATCACCCGATCTGTAAAAAAAGTGATATCTGTAGAAACAGGGTCAATATCAATCCATTTATTATGTGCGACCGGATTTTGCTCACAAATTGCTTTTAAATCCTCAAGAATGCTTAAGGATTTATACTCGGCCAATTGAACGTTTAGTTCATCAGTTTCGGCGGCAGTCAACTCTCTTTGTGCTTCAATTTCATCAATAATTTTGTCAGAAAGATTACTCAGCAGCTGGATAAGGTCATCATTTATTTCTGGCCTCGATTCACTCAGCATTTCTATGCAACCATTAAGACTGTTGAGCGTATTCATGATGTCATGGAAGAAGATCCGCTCCAAAGCTCTACGACGTTTTTCATGGCTGATATCAGAAATGGCCATGATACAAAAACCTTCATTACCTGATTTTAAATAAGATGTGAAGACGCGAAAGACAAAAGCCCTTCCGCTATCTTTTTGAATGATTCGACATTCCTGTATTTCTTTCTTACCAGCAATGGCATTAATAATTGCAATGACTGCACCACATTTTTTACAAAATTTCGATGTGCCACATCCTGCCTCATTGACTGCTGAATGAACACAATTGAGTAGTTCACCCGGGCGATTGCCATATATATCATCTTTTGATTGATATCCGGAAAAAGACAAAAAATTATCATTGCAATAAATCACCTGTCGTTTGTCATTCAATACCATCAGAAAATCAGGTGTCGTATTCATTAGAGTCTGAACTGCTGGACAGGATAAATCATATTTTAAAAACTGTGCCACCTGTTTTTTTATGATTTTAGTTGAGGAACGTTCAGGTGGGGCAAATTCTGTGTAGAGCTTCTTTGATTTCATTTTTTTTAATTCAAACATTTTTTATTTTGATGACTCATCTTTGGATGACCGTCTTATGATGACCGAGAAAAAAATCTCTACCTGCCTATTAGAATATAATTTTACACATTTTTATTTTTAGGTCAAGATAAAATGATAGTTGCTTGTGGCATGAAATTTGAAATAGGCATTCATATTCTTTACAGAATAAAGGATAATCAAGAAAAGTAGCAATTATTTCTACTTAAATTTTACTCATTTATCGAAAAAATGAAGAATAATTATTATGAATTGGCATCCAGGTCAAATAAAAATTAATGCAAGTATTTACTATCCATTGGATGATGATCATCAAAATAAGTTTTTAATGGGGACATCCCTTCTGCTTCAACACAAAGACAACTTATTTAAAAGTCAAGATCCACATTTTCAGAAATTTGTCAAAATATATGAGAACATAAGCCATTACACATTACTGGATTATGACCGTGCTTTCATGCTTTATCAAATTGTATTACAATCACAGCATTTGGTCGGATGCACTGCAGAATGTGGGGTTTATAAAGGTGGCATCAGCTTTTTGATTGCGTCACTCTCACCAGATAAAAAACATTTTGCTTTGGATACATATGAAGGTATGCCAGACAACATTTCATCCATTGATTGCCATAAACAAGGCGATTTCAATCCATCCGGGGATCATGATTTAGATCGTTTATTCAAACAACAGCCCAATATTTATAAAGTCAAAGGACCCTTCAATCAAACCTTTCATACAATAAAAGACACCATTTTTTCGTTTGTTTATGTGGATGCTGATTTATATCAATCAACCTTTGAATGTTGCGAATTTTTTTATCCTCGATTGACTTTTGGGGGGATGATGTTATTTGATGATTACCTTCAAGGGAGCACTCCTGGAGTAAAAAAAGCAGTCGATGAATTTTTTCTGAGTCAAAAAACCCGACCGATAGTGTTGCCAACCAATCAGGCGATTGTCTACAGGATCTGATCCTTTTAATTTTTAAATCTGACTCAGTGGGTCGAGATTCTTTCCAAACAAACCATTATTTTAATGTTAAATGAACTAAAGAGCTTCATCAACATCAGCAATAATCTGATATAATTCATCGACAGTTTGTGATTTTATCAGTTTTTGTTTGAACATTTCATTTCTTAAAATTCTTGAAATATGCGCCAACAGCTTTAAATGAATCCCAGTTGATTTTTCAGGTGTAATCAGGAGAAAAAATATGTGCGTTGGGCGCCCATCAATGGAGTCAAAATCAATCCCATGACGACTTATGCCAAGAGAAAGTGCCAGTTTATCTAGATTTTTAAGTTTTCCATGGGGAATTCCGATACCATTTCCAATTCCTGTACTTCCTAAACGTTCTCTTTCAATCAACACTTGAATCAGTTCTTCTTGCTTCACATTGACCAAATCTGAAATAGGCAAAGACAACTCCCGGAGAACACTTTCTTTATCTTTAGATTGCAGGTCTGGTATAATCGCTTTTTTGTCTAACACATCAACGATTCTCATTGAAAAACCTCTCTTTATGAGTGAAAAAAATAAATCTTTGGATATCGCGAAACGTTATCCAAAGATTACTGGTTAAAAACTCATCGGCTGAATTAATCCGAGATTGCCATCGTTTTTACGATACAGAACATTCACCCGATCTGTTTTCGCATTTGTAAACACAAGAAACGCATTATCAATAATTTTCATTTGTTCAATCGCCTCATCAACACTCATTGGTTTATATTCAATATCAATAATTTCCACTTCAGGTTCTTTATCAAAATCAGGGATTTCTGAGGGTAACACCGACATATTCATTTTATCTGAATTCTTATTTCTACGTTTTTTTTGTTTACCTTTACTCTTTTTAATCTGCTTTTCTAATTTGTCAAGAACAATATCAATGGCAGAATACATATCTTCTTGCTCTTCACGACCATTAATGTTTAGCCGATCTCCAACAATTGTCACTTCTGCAATATGTCTAAATTTTTCGATAGAAAAAACAACATTGGCCTCAGCGGGATTATCTAGGTATCGATCAAAACGATCCAATTTTGAACCGATATAATCTTTTAAGTCATCAGAAGGTTTCAAATTTTTAAATGTAACAGATGTTTGCATAGAAAATCTCCTTTCTCGTTTATAATTGTTTTCGTTTGCTTGAAGGCAAAACGCCAAGCATTTCTCGGTATTTTGCCACTGTTCGCCTTGCGATTTCAATATTGGATTGTTTTAGAATCTGAGCAATTTTGTCATCACTGAATGGTTTTTTCTTATCTTCATTTTGAATGATCTGGCGAATTCGTTCCTTCACAGTAGCTGATGCAATAGCCTCGCCATAAACGCGTTTTATAGAACTATTAAAAAAGTATTTGAGTTCAAAAATTCCCTGGGGCGTATGCACATATTTATTTGTTGTCACTCTACTAATTGTTGATTCGTGCATATCAATATCTTCGGCCACGTCACGCAAAACCATTGGCTTTAAATATGCAATGCCTTTTTCAAAGAATTCACGTTGAAATCGCACAATACTTTCCATCACCTTGTATATAGTGCGCTGTCTTTGATGAATACTCTTGATGAGCCAGGTTGCAGAACGTAATTTTTCTTGGATATAATTTTTTGCATTTCCTGAAACTTGACTGTCCTGACGAAGTGCATCCCGATAGAATGGACTGACCTTTAATCTCGGCATACCATCATCATTTTGAACAATGACAAATTCATCGCCTTCTTTATACACAAAAATATCCGGACTGATATACTGGGATTCATCATTATTAAATTGATGACAAGGTCTGGGTTCCAGGCTTCTGATAACATCAGCTGCGATAATGATATCCTTAAGGTCTTTTTTTAACGCACGACAAATTGCATTATAGTTTTTATTTTGAAGGTGTGTCAAGTGGTTGCTGATAATATCGGTAACAATGGAGTTATTCAGGCCTAAATGCCTGGCTTGAATCATAAGGCATTCTTCAAGATTTCTGGCGCAAACACCTATTGGATCGAATGTTTGCATTAACAAGAGTACCTTATTTATTGTTTCTATGGGATAGCCGGTTGATTCAGCAATTTCTTCAGGGGTTGTGGTGAGAAATCCATTATTATCAATATTTCCAACAATGAGACTGCCAATGGCCTCTTCTTCGGTGGAAGGAAAAGTCATCAATAATTGCCAGAGAATGTGTTCATCCAGGGATTTTCGTTTGGAAACAAATGATTCATACTGTGGAATATCTTTTTCTTCGGGTTCATAGCTGACATTACCCGATGAACTATATTCATCAATATAATTATTCCAGTCAATTTCATGTTGAAGATTATCCTCAACAGTTACTTCTTTGACTTCTTCGGGTAACCCATCGGGTCTCTCTTCATCCGCCTCTCCCGAGGAAATATCAGCGATTTCATCAATGGTAGGATTTTCCTCCATTTCTTGAAATATCATTTCCATTAATTCAAGTCGGGAAAGTTGTAATAATTTAATCGCCATCTGCAATTGTGGGGTCATTATTAATTGTTGCGTCAGGCGGAGTTGCTGTTGGAGTTCCAATGCCATTTTGTTGTTTCTTTTTTATTCCTTATTAAATATTAACAAACATTATGTTTATAATCGAAAAGAATCTCCCAAATAAATTTTTCGAGCAATTTCGCTCGATGCAATATGTTCTGGAGATCCGGATTCAATAATTTTACCTTCAGACAAAATGTATGCGCGATCACAAACATCTAATGTTTCACGCACATTGTGATCGGAAATCAAAATACCGATGCCTTTTTTCGTTAATTGTTTGATGATCTTTTGAATATCTACAACCGCCAAAGGGTCGACACCGGCAAAAGGTTCATCAAGTAAAATAAACATTGGGTTGGTAGCCAATGCACGAGATATTTCCAAACGTCTTCGTTCACCACCAGACAGCATATATCCCATATTTTTTCTGATATGTGTAATCCCCAACTCGTTTAACAAAAAATCAGTTTGATTCAGCTGTTGCTCTCTGGTCAGGTTCATTGTTTCCAATATGGCCAATATGTTATCTTCAACACTAAGTTTGCGAAAAACCGACGCTTCTTGCGGTAAATAACCCAGACCTTTTCGAGAGCGAATATACATTGGCGCTTTTGTGATATCTTCATCATTGACAAAAATATGACCCCCTGTAGGACGTATTAACCCTACTGTCATATAAAATGTGGTTGTTTTTCCAGCACCATTCGGCCCCAGTAAACCCACTACCTGACCATCTTCAAGGGATAAACTGACAGAATCTACAGTTGGCCTGCCATAATAAACTTTGGTTAAATTTTGAACAGATAATCTCGCCATACTCGTTAACCATACTATATGGATTTCTAAAAAAAAACAATACTAAATTATAATCATTCAATAAATTGGTTAAGGATCAGATTTTTGCATCTGAAAATTTTTCATGTCTTGATCTGAAAACTCATAAAAGGCTTCAACCTGCTCTCCCTTTTTACTGGAAATCTCTATCTGATCTGTGGATAAATTCAAAATAATACGAGAACCGGCAATCATATTTTTTCCCTGATATATTCGAGCCATGTTTCCAGATACCAACATTTTATTCTCAAGAGGCAGATATATCGCCGTGTCTGCATCAATTTTATATGCATTCCAGTGAATGTGCACATTGCCAACAGCATTAATTTTTTTGATTGATTCTTTGGTAATGGCGACCGAGTTTTCAGATGAAATGAGATATACATTCAGTTCGTCAGCGTTCAGTTGAATACCTTCCTGGGTTACCCTTACATGTCCTTGAAACTTCATATAACGCTTTTGCGGTGATGCAACCATCTTGTCTGCATGAATATGGACGGGATGATTTATGTTATTTGTTTCTGCAGAAACCAATCCATTCATAAAAAACAGGCTGAACAAGAACATTCGCCTGAACATTAGCTGACTAAAAACATGAAACGCTCTCATTTTGAATACCCTGTATGTATTGAATTCGGCTCAGAGATTGTGATTCCGACAGACTCTGTGACTGTCAGTAGACCACTACTCAAATCATAATTTATGGCCTTTGCGGTAATTGTTAAACCGCAGCCTGTGATGGCAATATTTTGTTTTCCAATAATTTCGTGTCGCGTGTAATAGTACATCAAAGAATCACACACAAATTTCCATGGCGATTGTTTGACAACGATATCTTCAGTAATTTTAATATTCTTATTATCATAGACAATTCCATTTTTTGCATTCAAAGTGATGGGATCGCCAATATAAGGATACACAGTCAATGTCAATGGGGAAACATAATTTTCTGCTTTGATCCGGTGCACAGACTCTGATGACAGATCCCATAATTTATGACCATTTCGAACAGCCACATGATGCACTGAATTTAAACCAATATCAATATGAGATTCTATTTGTGAGTCCATTAAATTCTTAGGTTTCAGCCAATATCGATAACTGGTTAAAAGTAACACCATTCCACAAACAATAATGAGTATAACAGCAAACAAGAAGATTTTAACAGGCGCTCTCCACATAAAACCTCTGATAAATATCAAGTGCGAAGGACATGATCAATGTTTATGATTTGCTGAAGCATCTGTTCAAGATGATCCAAATAAACAGAGTTGGGTCCATCACATTTTGCATTTTCAGGGTCAGGATAAACTTCCATAAAAACAGCATCAACACCAGCAGCCACAGCAGCCCTGGCCAAAACAGGTACAAATTCCCGCTGCCCACCCGAACAACTTCCGGACCCACCTGGCAATTGAACACTGTGAGTGGCATCAAAAATAACCGGGTATCCCAAACTTCTCATAATGTGCAAACTTCGCATATCAACAACAAGATTGTTATAACCAAAACTTGTTCCACGTTCAGTTAAAAGTATGTTTGCATTGCCACTGTCTGTTATTTTTTTTATCACCTGTTCCATATCCCAGGGAGCTAAGAATTGACCTTTTTTTATATTGATACAGGCATTCGTCTTAGCGACTTCCTGCAATAAATCTGTTTGTCGGCAAAGAAACGCTGGAATCTGAATAATATCCAATATTTCTGAGGCAGGAGCGACTTGACTTCTATCATGAATATCTGACAACACAGGCACATTCAGTCGAGATTTAACCTGATCCATTATTTGTAAACCTTTCTCCAGGCCCGGTCCACGAAAGGAACGTATTGAAGTTCGATTGGCTTTATCAAAAGAGGCTTTGAAAATAAATGGTATTCCCAATTTTTGTGTCAATTCTTTCAGAAAAATAGCAATATCCATAGCAATGGCATCATCCTCCAAAACACATGGCCCCCCAATAAAAACCAGCGGACAACCTTTGCCCATCACCCAATTATTTTTTCCAACGACATTCGTCATGGTTCCTCCATAATGAATATATATAATTATCGTGATTTCATTAATTTTTTTTAGTTTATATTATCAAAACGGCATCATTTTTGAAAGGGAAATTTTTTTTAAGCATATGATTTTTTCTTGTTCACTTGTCTTAAGAAGGTTCTGATAATAAGTTCCCCATTAAATAAATGTTTATTCAGTTTTTTGAACCATGATGACACTGAAGAAGATGAATAAGATGAATTTAAAGTGTCTTTATTTCATCTTATTCATCTTCTTCAGTGTCATCATGGTTCAAAAAAAGAATGAACTGTTAGCGACATATATGCTTGATGTTTCATTCTTGAACATTCAAACATTATAAATGACGAACTTATTTTCAGAACTTACCTGATTATGAATCGTCATCAAGAATCAAAAAACATCCTTGATAACTCATCAACAAACTGTTATGATGGTTTGATTATTTTGAAAGGGGCATCAAGTTTATCATCAATTTATATATAAATTGATGATGAGTGTAACCAAAATTGCAGGTCAAACCGAAACCAATGTAGGGGCGAACCTTATGTTCGCCCTCCAAAGAATAACCGGAATCAAACCTATGTCTGGAAATGTATGGGTTTTAATCATAGGTTCGTTTCTGTTTATTGTTCGGAGTGCGAACATAAGGTTCACCCCTACATAGGTTTTGCTCATAGGCTTGATTTCGGTTTGACCTACAATTTTGGTTACACTCAATTGATATACAGAATTATTTACATTTAACAATTGCAATTAATTGCAAAAAAATATTTTTTGTGAATTTTATATGAGTTTTCAATCAAGAAGGTACAGTCACACAAAGGAATCCAGGTTAAAAAAGTTTAAAGCAAGAGTTGTTTTATTAATAGGCCTGCTTATTATTTGTTTTGGAGCATGGGCACTATTCATCAGGTTTGAGGGTGAAGCCCCTGAAATAAAACTGATAGATTGTCCAAAGTATTGTGGGATAAACACCCAGATTTCCATTAAAGTCTCTGATCAAAAAACCGGCCTTCGGAAAATTTGGGTTGGTTTTCGACTGAATGAAAAAGAGACAGTCTACTATGAAAAAACATTTCCTGTTGATATTTGGAAAAATGAAAGCGCTGAAAAACAACACAAGTTTGAATTTTCATTAGATCCCAAAAGACACTTTTTACCTGATGGTAATGGTACTTTGAGAATTGCGGTCTGGGATTGGTCATGGCGGAATTTTTTTAAAGGAAATAATGCGTATATTGAAAAAAACGTACTTATTGATACAACGTATCCCAAAATTGAAATTTTATCCAGTAAACATCATTTTAATCAAGGTGGTGCAGGACTGGTTATTTATAGAGTTTCAGAGCCTGAAACCATGAATGGCGTCAAAGTAGGAGATCAATTTTTTCCGGGTATGTCCGGTTTATTTCAAGATCAGTTTGTTTACGCAGCTTTTTTGGCAATTTCTCACGAACAGGGTCCTGGAACAGAAATTTATGTTCAGGCTCAAGATCAGGCGCATAATCAGGGACGCTCTCCTTTAACTTATAATATTCGTAAAAAAAGATTCAAAAGAGATATCATACGTATTAGTGATCGTTTCTTAAGAAAGAAAATGCCGGAGTTTTCACAATATTCTGATTCAGATGGTCGTCTGATTGATCAATTCTTAAAAGTCAACCAACAAGAACGCTCCGCCAATGTGAAAACCATTCAGTCTGTTTGCAAAGAACCCAAAAAAATCTTATTCTGGAAAGATACCTTTCTCAGGTTGCCCAAATCAGCCACTCGAGCAGGATTTGGGGATAGGCGGACCTATCATTATCAGAGCAAAGTTATCGACCATCAGGTACATCTTGGTATTGACCTGGCATCGACATATAATTCAAAAGTCCCAGCTGCAAATGATGGCATTGTTGTATTTGCAGACCGAATTGGTATATTTGGCCGGTGTGTAATTCTGGATCATGGCTTTGGTTTATTTTCGCTATATTCCCATTTGAATCGAATTTTGGTTACCCCTGGCAATGAAGTGAGAAAGGGGACGACGATTGGACATACCGGAACAACTGGCCTTGCTGGCGGAGATCATCTTCATTTCAGTATATTGATAAATGGCGTATTTACCAACCCCCTTGAATGGTGGGATAAAAACTGGATTAAATACAATATTTTAGATAAGATTGAATCTGCTAAAGAGTTAATTGATAGTGGGTTGTAATTAATCATGTATTTCATCCTCAACCAAAGACTACGAAATTCCAGGCAAAAATAATTTCGGCAGATGAACCATTGGCAACGTGTAACTTAAACTGTTTTGAAAGAATTCAGAATTTAAATATACAGCAACTCAAAAGAAATAAAAAAATAGAATTTATGGAACCACAGGACAGCTCTGAAAACTTATTTTCGAGCTATCCTTAGCGAAAATTTTCAATTGATGAATAGAGAAAAAAGATGAAAAAATCCAAAATTCAAAAAACCTATGACGAAATCAATGAAAAGATTCGAAAAGGCAGTGTCGTTGTCGTCACTGCCGAAGAAATGATCGGCATTGTGAAAGAAAATGGTCCGGTTGATGCGGCTCATGAAGTTGACATTGTCACGACAGGTACATTTGCGCCAATGTGCTCATCAGGTGTTTTTATCAATTTTGGCCATGCTCAACCCCCAATTAAAGCATCAGAAGTGCTTATAAATAATGTGCCGGCATATGGTGGCATTGCAGCGGTTGACTGCTATCTTGGTGCAACCGAACCCTGTAGAGACGACCCACTGAATAAAGCATATCCAGGCGAGTTTAATTATGGCGGCGGGCATGTTATCCAGGATCTGGTAGATGGAAAACGTGTGACGTTACAGGCAACTGGTTATGGCACTGATTGTTATCCCAATCGCGCCATTGAACGTAAAGTGAAACTGAATGACCTCCCAATGGCGACCTTGACAAACCCCAGGAATGCATACCAGAATTATAATTGTGCTATCAACACCGGCAAACGTACCATATACACATATTTAGGGGTATTAAAACCCAATATGGGAAATGCAAATTATTGTTCGGCCGGTGAACTGAGCCCTCTGTTCAATGATCCATTGTTCAAAACCATTGGAATTGGTACCAAAATATTTTTGGGTGGTGGAACCGGTTATGTCACTTTTTATGGCACACAACATAACACTGATGTTCAAAGAGCACCGAATGACACTCCCATGAAACCAGCTGGAACACTATTTGTTATGGGTGACCTCAAACAAATGGATTCACGCTGGCTTGTTGGCATTTCAATATTGGGATATGGTTGTTCACTGGCTGTTGGTCTGGGAATTCCCATTCCAATTTTAAATGAAGATATGGCAAAATACACTTCAGTATCAGATGCTGACCTGTATACGCAAATCGTGGATTACTGTCACGATCAACCCGCCCGAAAAAATAAAAACTATGGACATATCAGCTATGCAGAACTGAAACAGGGAGAAATACAAATAAAAGGAAAAAAAATTCCCACTGTGCCTTTGTCGTCAATGGTTCGTGCACGAGAAATTGCTGATACTTTAAAAAAATGGATTCAGGATGGAACCTTTTTGTTGGGGGTTTCTCAACAAAATTTACTATAAAATACTATTAATCAGGATAAACAATTGAAAAAGAAATCAAAGACAGACAAAACATCACCAGCGGAATTACCCCCTGCTGATGCATCTGAAAAGAAAAAGCCTGAAAAAGGTAAATTGCGCGAGAATGTTGAAGCGATCGTTATTGCAATTATTCTGGCCCTTTTTATTCGAACATTTATCGTACAGGCGTTTAAAATACCATCAGGCTCTATGATCCCAACGCTTCAAATTGGTGATCATATTCTTGTCAGTAAATTTATTTATGGTGTAAAGCTTCCCTTTGTCAATACCAAAATTATTCCAGGAGCAGAACCGGATTATTATGATATTGTCGTTTTTAAATGCCCAAAAGATCCTCAAAAAGACTATATAAAACGTGTCATTGGATTGGCCGGAGATATGGTAGAAATCAAAAACAAGGTTGTATTTATTAATGGGGAAAAAACTGAAGACCCTTATGCTTTTTTTTCAGACACAAGAGGTTCACCATTAATGAATCGTCCTCGTGATAACTATGGTCCAGTTAAAGTACCTGATAATTCAATATTTGTATTGGGAGATAACCGCGATCACAGCTATGACAGTCGGTTTTGGGGATTTGTAGAAAACAGTGCGTTAAAAGGTAAAGCTTTTATTGTCTATTTTTCTTGGGATACGAGCGAATTTGATTGGTCGTTGTCTAAATTATTCAATATTGATGTTCGTTGGGGCCGATTGGGTCATATACTTAAATAATTCCCAAATCAGGAAAAGCCATGGATCATTTTCATCAAAAACATATTTTGGATATGTCGTCGCTTTCAAAGCAAGAGATTGATTATATTATTAATACTGCGACAACCCTAAAAGGAATCTCCGAGCGTCCAATTAAGAAAGTGCCTACGCTTCGTGGAAAATCCATTGTACATTTTTTTCATGAACCCAGCACACGAACGCGGACTTCATTTGAGATTGCTGCCAAGCGCATGAGTGCTGACACATTCTCAATTTCAGCATCTACCAGCAGCATGATAAAGGGTGAAACACTGCTTGATACAGTCCACACAATTCAGGCAATGAGTCCAGATATTATTGTAATGCGTCATTCAGCATCTGGAGCCCCTCATTTTGTATCCAAACATTTGAATGCTTCAGTGATCAATGCAGGTGATGGCATGCATGCACATCCAACCCAATGCCTACTGGACTTAATGACTGCTCGTGAGGCCTTGGGGAAAATTAATGGTTTGAAAGTATCGATCATTGGCGATATTTTTCACAGTCGTGTTGCAAGATCGAATATTATTGGATTTACCAAGATGGGCGCAGAAGTTACTGTGGCGGCCCCATGCACGATGATTCCCCAGGGCATTGATAAAATGGGTGCTCGTGTGTCCAATAGCCTTAAAGAAGCTGTTATAAATGCTGATATTATCATGGCTTTAAGAATTCAAAAAGAACGTCAAAGCAATTTTTTCTTTCCATCAGAGCGAGAATACGCAGCCTTCTTTGGGATGACATATGAACGTCTCAAATCAATGAATAAAAATGCTTTCATTATGCATCCAGGCCCGATTAATCGTGGGGTTGAATTATCATCCGAAATAGCAGATTGTAAAGAATCTTTAATTATGAAACAAGTCACTAATGGCGTTGCCATTCGAATGGCATTGCTTTATTTACTCATGGGAGGTACGCGGGATGCACATTCTAATTGAAAATGGGACGGTGAATGATCCTCAACAATCGCTGAATGAAATTCGTCATATATACATTAAAAACAATTCTATCGTCGCAGTATTAACACTCGAAGAGTTATCCAATGCGCCTTTTTCGAGAGATAGTGCGGATATCGTTTATGATGCTCGGGGGCAAATCATTTGTCCTGGACTGGTGGACATGCATGTTCATTTTCGTGATCCCGGACAGGAATATAAGGAAACCATTGAAACAGGATGTAAAGCTGCTGCGCAAGGAGGAATTACTGATGTTTGTTGCATGCCCAACACAAAACCGGTTAATGATCAACCTGAAATCACAAAATATATGATTGAAAAGGCGCGATCCTTAGGCGGTACACGTGTCCATCCGATAGCAGCAATCAGTCCGGGAAGTAATGGAAAAGGCCTCACCGAGATGGGCTTACTTCTTGAGGCAGGCGCCTGTGGTTTTACCGATGATGGTCAACCTGTAACAGATAGCCAATTAATGCGGCGTGCAATGGAATATGCTCGAAGTTTTGATGCATTAATTATTTCGCATTGTGAGGACTTAAGGTTGGCTGAAGGGGTCATGAATGAAGGCAGTGTGTCCACACGAATGGGCCTTGCTGGAATTCCAAATGCTGCCGAAAGTATCATGGTATCAAGGGACATTGCGTTATGCGAATTAACCGGCTCACGCTTACATATCGCCCATGTCAGCACTGCGCAATCTGTTGAAGCGATCAAATTTGCAAAAGAGAAAGGTCTTCCAGTCACTGCTGAAACGGCACCGCATTATTTTACATTAACAGATTCGGCTGTTGTTGAGTATGATACTCACGCAAAAATGAACCCCCCTTTAAGGACTGAAATTGACAGAGAGGCAATTCGAAATGCTCTGGCCCAGGGAATTATTGATGTTATTGCAACTGACCATGCTCCCCATTCTGATCTTGAAAAAATGGTTCCTTTTGACCAGGCTGCCAATGGAATTATTGGCCTTGAAACAAGCCTGACATTGGGACTAAAACTTGTTCATGATAATTTATTGACACTGACTCAACTGATAGAAAAAATGTCAGTGAATCCCGCCAAAATTTTAAAAATTCCAGAAAAACGCATTGCCAGAGGATATCCTGCTGATTTAACAATTTTTGATATGGCGATGAAGCATACAATAAATAAGGACTTGTTTCAGTCCAAAAGCAGGAATACTCCATTTGATGGATGGACATGCCAGGGTAAAGTGTTGCAAACTATTATTAATGGACGTTTTTGTTTGTAACATCATATATTTAAATCGAATTTTTTGAATATAATTCAATTATAAGAAAAAACAGGAGTTCTTAATGAAACAACGATATAAAATTTCGTATAATGACAAAAAAGATCAGATTCGTATTACTGAACAAATGGAATGGGAAGGTCAATATATTGAAACAACTGAAGAAAAATATTCAGTAGAACTGTTGACCCATGTGATTGATAAAGACATTCAGGACGTGGTAGACGCCATTCGAACCAATAATTTATTTCCTCCATATGACCTTGCGGTTGCCATTGCCAATTTTATCATCCAATTAATGAAAGAAACAGATGAATCGATTAATGAGCTGTTCTTGGAATGGGAAGATATTGAAGACAAACCGGTCGAACAAGAAGAGCCTGAAGAAGATGAAATTATTGAAGATGAACTAACTGAATTAACAGATGATTTATCTGATGAGGATGGTTTTTTAGAAGAAGATGACGATATTGACAGTATTGTTCCCAAGTCACCAGGTTTACCTGATGATGACGAACCCAAGAATGATGATCTTTAGCATTTTTTTGTTGAAATATATTTATTGAATATCTTTTTTAATAAATCGTTTTTCAAAGAATGAAAGATTGGGTGCAACTTACAAACGTTGCACCATCAATAAATCAATGAAAAGTTCGATCAATCTTTATATTCGAATTATTTTTCCAATCATTATATTTTCCTACTTTTGCTTCAAGCGTCCTAACCTTTTTGTATGAAATTTGCAACTGTCCGATGTCTGATATACTTTCAGTTTGATCCACAATTCAGAAATATTCAAAAAAGTTGAAACATGGATTGTGTAACAAACATTCAGACAGGCAAACACATTTTCTACATATTCATCGAACATAGAATATTTTTTTTGTAGCAACTCAATCAAGGAACCGAATGTCGTTCTAAAAATATTTTATTTCTCTTGATCTTTATGTTGAAAATGTTAAGGAATGCACCAATAATCAGTTTCTCATTCTTTTTTGAATAATGATTACGCTTAAAGACATTCAGGAGAAATCCATCATGCGAAATAAAAATATTTATTATCAAGCATTTCATGCTGCTGATATCGGTACCTGTATCACCGATATCAATGGAATGTTTGTTGAAATCAATCATGCCTATTGTAAAATATATGGCTATAAACGAGAAGAACTAATTGGAAAACATTTTTCTATGGTGGTCCCCCCTGAAAATAGACAGGCTGCACAACAACTTCATGATGTTTTTTTTGATAATGAACAAGAATTGCCTCAAGAATGGGTCGTCATGCGGAAAGATGGTACATATTTAAATATATTCGTGTCTGCTGGAATGATCATTACAGATAGTCAGGATAAATATAAGGTTACAAAAGTAACAGATATTTCAGATCTCAAATCAAAAGAGCAAATGATTACCCGTATGGGTCGGATTATTGATCAGGTAAATCATGAAATATATATGGTTGATCCAATCAATTTTCAAATTATACAGGCCAATAAAGGGGCGCGTGACAATCTTAAATTCTCTGAGAATGAGCTTAGAAATATGTATCCCTGGGATTTGACGCCAGAGATGTCCAAAGGTAGTTATATTTCATATTTATCCACATTAATAGATAAAAAACAAAAATGGATTAGTTTTGAAACGTTTCATTGTCGAAAAGATCATAGTACCTATCCTGTAGAAATAAAAGCTCAGTATATTTCAAGTGATTTTTCCGATATATTTATATTTATTGTTCAAGATATCACCGAACGAAAAGAAATTTTATCGCAGCTAATTCAAAATGAAATTCAATTAAAGGAAGCCCAAACTTTGTCAGGTATAGGCAGTTGGAATTGGGATGTTGTGTCTCGTCAAATCACCTGGTCTGATGAAACATATCGTATTTTTGGACTGGATCCTCAAAAGACATCGTTAGATGATACAAAATATTTTTCCATGATCCATCCGGCGGACAGGCACATTTTTCGACAGGCAGTTGATCAAACCTTGAATCATGGAAAAAAATACAGTGTTGAACATCGAATTGTCATGACTGATGGAACCATTCGTCATGTTCATGGATTGGGTGACGTTGAATATGATGATCAGGGAAACCCCGTCCGAATGTTTGGCACGGTGCGTGATTTGACTCAAGAAAAACAAACACAAAAATCCCTCAAAACATTCAATGCCCTGCTTGAGCAGAGTATTCATATTATTTTCATTACCGAACCTGATGAAACCATTGTATATGTCAATCCCACTTTTGAAAAAATAACTGGTTATCTGAGTGATGAAATCATCGGCCAAAAACCAGATATTTTTATATCTACCCAAACAGATCAAAAAGTATTACAATCGATGTGGAATACAATTGTTAGTGGAAAAACCTGGCATGGAATGATCAAAAATATGAAAAAAAATGGGCAAATTTTTTGGGTTAATGCGTTGATTACACCAATTCATGATGAATCTAATAGAATAATCAATTACCTGGGCATTCATGAGGATATTTCTGAGCAGATGCTATCATTGGAAAAAGCGAAGTATCTTGAATCCTTTGATCGGGTCACCGGTCTATTAAATCGCACTTCTTTTATGACAAAACTTTCTAAAACTCTGGATTCCAATCAACCATTGATCATGCTTTTGATTCAGCTATCAGACTATAAAATCATAAATGATGTTTATGGGGTCAATTTTACTGATGACTATATCCGGGCAGTCACTCAATTAATCCAAAAAATATGCCAGGGGCACAGACCCCCCCAAATGAATGGCCGCGTTAGTGAAGCAACATTTGGATTTATCTTTGACTTAGAGAGCAAAGCGTCCTTGATTGACATGCTGCCAGACATGATTCATCAGGTCTCTACCTATGGTTTTTCAAAAAATTCAGTGAGTTCTTCAGTAATTATTGGTATGGTTGTTCAAATAGATTCCGATACTTCACCAGATAACCTGGTCAGAAATGCATTTACAGCATTGAATATTGCGAAAAAAAGAGGCCCCAATTCATGGCATCTGTTCCAGAAATCTGACTTGGAAGACAATGCTGTATCATCGTTGTTCAAGCAAAAAGAAATAATTCTGCCTGCACTGAAAGATAGTCGCTTTGAGCCCTGGTTTCAGCCCATTTTAGATTTAAAGATAAATGAAATTCATCATTATGAAGCACTCGCTCGACTGAGAGACTTAGAAGGCAATATTGTTTTACCCGGTTCATTTATTCCTGCTGCTGAACAACTTGGATTAATTGGAGATATTGATAAAACAATTGCCCAAAAAACCATTATCAAGCAAAAGGCTTTGCATGGTGATGGTTACCGGCTTTCCTTTTCAATGAATATTTCTGGAATGAATTTAGGGGATGAACAATTATTATCATTTTTACAAGAAACCATAAAGTCATCAGCTGCTGATCCCAGAGGCATTATTTTTGAAATAACAGAAACCGCTGCTATCAATGATTTAAAAGCAGCAACTCATTTCATTAAAGTGTTAAAAAATATGGGGTGTAAATTTTCTCTGGATGATTTTGGAGTGGGTTTTACCTCTTTTATCTATTTGCGCGAATTGAATGTGGATTTTATTAAAATCGATGGTATGTTCGTGCGAAATTTACATGAAGACAAGGAAGATCAATCCATTGTAAAAGCGATTTCAATGATTGCAAAAGAAATGAATATTCGGACAATTGCAGAATTCGTTGAGCATAAAAAAACATTGCTCATGCTCAAACAATTTGATATTGATTATGCGCAGGGTTACTTAATTGGTAAACCATCACCAAAAGTCATTTGTGAATGAAAAACAAGGAGAATTTGATGAAAAAAAAGGTTTCTGAAACTGGAAAATTTTGGTTAACAGTAGACAATCCCAGTAATCTGTCTGTATTTACAGGCTTGATTGAACTTTCTGCCCCTTTGGAAATTCGAACATTTAGAGAATTAATTAAAAGGCGTTTATTGCATTTGACACCCTTTCGAGAAAAAATTATTGAAGACGAATCTTCCAGATATAATTTTTTTTGGACCGAAGAACAAGACCTCGATGTCCGAACCCATGTTGAACAGGTTCGTATGAAAGATGAAAATGATTCAGCTGAATTACAACAACTGATGAGTGATATCGTTTCTGTCCCCATGGACATGAGAAAGCCGCTGTGGCAATTCATATTGGTAAAAAAATATCTGAATGGATGTGCTATCATTGCCAGAATGCATCAATGTCTTATGGATCGAGTTGATTTGACCGAAGTGCTGTGGTCGTTATCAGATACATATTTAATGAATGATCAGCAAGCGACATTGGGCAGTGACAAACCAAATACATGGCAGGTAGTATCAAAAGCGGTTTTTTCTTTGCAATCAAAAATGAGTGCGTCCTTATCGACATTCAACTCTTTGATAACAGGTTGCTTAAAACCAATGACCAACCCTTTCTTTCTCATCGAAAAAGCACGACTCGTGATGGGCACAACCTCAGATAGAGTCGGAGAAATAGCCAAAATTATTCTGATGAACCCGGATTCAGACAGCACTTTAAAAACAAAACTTGGACTGAAAAAAAAGTTTGTATGGAGTCAAAATTTTTCACTTAAAAAAATCCTATCTCTTTCCACTGCGACAAATGCCTCTATTAATGTCATTTTTATTTCAACACTGACTGGTGCAATCAAGCAATATCTAAAACATCGTAAAGATCCAATTGATTATCGAGAAATACGAGCGATAACACCGGTAGATATGAGAATGAGCCCTGGAGGATATTCTGGTACACTTCGTTTTGGACTGGTGCCTTTTGATTTGCCAGTCCATATCAGTGATCCAATGCATCGTATCGCTGAGGTTAAGCGACGGTTACAAAACCTGGATAACTTACCAGATGCTGTTTCAGTGTTTGCATCAATGATGTCTGTGGGGATTTCTGCAGAGACCTTTGCAGAAAAAATAGCCATTCCATTTTCCAAAAAAAATTCATTGCTGATGACCAACACACAAGGACCAACTCAAACACTTTATATAAATAGTATTCCAGCCAGCAATATCATGTATTGGTTACCAAGAATTGGTCATATCGGCCTGGGAACAACAATATTGAGTTATAATCAAAATGTTCGTTTGGGAATCGTATGCGATAGCCGGCAAATACCTGACCCAAATCCATTCATTAAGGCATTTGAACACCAATTGACTCAGCTTTTGGAATATTCGGAACAACAACATGCACATCTGAAATCAAAAACCGCAGCATCCATTGAACCCGATATGAATCAAGGAGATCAAACACCTTTTGCCATAGACAACTTATCCGGCGAAATGAATTCTCTTGGATAAAAATTTCAAGCATATGGCGAAAGCCTGCTTTAGCCATATGCGGAAGATGGGATGTAAAAAAAGATTTGCTGTCAAAGTGAACTTATTTGTCACTTTCTTTATAAAAAAGATTATCTTCTTCCCTGGCTTACGAGTAATCTCTGACCAGGATGAATTGATTCATTCGGTTTCAGATGATTTAAACGTCGGATTTCAGTAACCGGCACATTATATTTTAAGCCAATTCTATACAAGGTTTCTCCCTGCCTGACTTTGTGATATTTATATATGACACCAAATTCACTACGCTTAATTTTAACCTTTTTTATCTTTGGTTGAATGACAGGCAATTCTTTTGGTTTGGATTCAGGCTCTGGTTCATTTGCTGACTCTGTTTCTGTTTTTTCAGCCACTGGTTTTTCTTCAACAGTTATTTGATCAGGTGGCGTGGAAAATTCAAGCGTTTCAGGTTCTATTTGCTCGGGGACACCCTCAATATTGGTATTTATTTCGTCTTTGTTTTTTTCTTCCAGCGCCTGCATTGCAGCAGCTTCTGCAACAGCCTGCATGGTATCGATTTTTTCATCCGTCCAAACGAGTCTTTCTTCAAGTTGGAACAGATGTGTTTCGATTTTGCTTACCTGGTCCACTGTTGCATATTCAGTCGTATCTTTCTTGTGTATCAAGATAATAATTAAAAAAGTACCAATAATTAACAATGCATACAACAATGATGTTATATGATGTCTAGATTTCGGCGATTCATGTGGCAACCAAAATTCACGTTGCCGAAATTTTTTGGAATGAGCGCTATAGTTATGCGGCATTTGATAACCTCCATAAGAAATTATGATTTGATTGGACGGGTATGGATAGTTCATAGAATGATCGTCCATTTATCCTCTTGATTTATCATAAATATTAAAAAAAGCAAGTCTCTTGTCATCCACTGTTAATTATTCAAATCATATCTTGACTTTTCTGAATATTTATGTAAAATTAATAAAGAATAAAGAAACAAGGAGGATGAAATGGAGACATCTGCAACGTTGATTGCCGGAGAAAAAACAATGAAATTGCCTGTTATCACAGGTACAGAAAATGAGAAAGCAATTGATATATCAAGCCTTAACAGTACACTTGGATATATAACAGTAGACCCGGGATTTGCCAACACAGGAAGTTGCAAGAGTGCAATTACTTTTATGGATGGGGAAAAAGGAGTATTAAGATATCGCGGAATACCTGTTGAACAACTTGCCGAGCATTCAACATTTGTTGAAACAGCCTATTTGCTAATCAATGGCGTGTTACCTTCAGCCGATGAATTGGCCAGTTTTTCATCATTGCTGACTATGCATTCTTTGGTGCATGAAGATATGCAGATTTTTTATCAGAACTTCCCAGAACGATCTCACCCGATGGGCATCCTGTCGTCAATGGTCAATGCCCTGAACAGTTTTTATCCTTTTTTGGGATCATCTCATGAAGAACGTATCAATATTACAGTCACTCGTCTCTTGTCTAAAGTTCGAACAATGGCTGCGATGTCATATAAAATTTCAAGGGGGCACCGAGTTGAATACCCGAGGCCAGATTTAAGTTATTGCTCAAACTTTTTGCATATGATGTTCACCACACCGGTGAATCCATATGTTGAAAATATTGACTTTGTTAAGGCTTTAAATGTTTTTTGGATATTACATGCAGACCATGAACAAAACTGTTCAACATCAACTGTTCGGCTGGTGGGAAGTGCTGAAGTTAATCTGTATTCAGCTATTTCAGCCGGAATTTGTGCATTGTGGGGCCCTTTGCATGGGGGTGCCAATCAGGCAGTCATTGAAATGCTTAAAGTCATTCACAAAGATGGTGGAGATGTAACACCCTTCATTAAACGTGCCAAAGATAAAAATGATCCATTTCGATTAATGGGCTTTGGTCATCGTGTTTACAAAACCTATGACCCACGTGCAAAAATTATTAAATCAGTATGTGACCGATTATTAAAATTGACCCAAAAAGATGATCCGCTATTGGATATTGCCAAAAAACTGGAAGACTTTGCATTGAGTGATCCATATTTTATTGATTACAACCTATACCCTAATGTTGATTTTTACAGTGGAATTGTTTTACGAACATTGGGAATCCCCACAAGTATGTTTACAGTCATGTTTGCCATTGGACGCCTGCCTGGATGGATTGCGCAATGGAAAGAAGGCCACGATGACACTGAAGGCAAACTATTTCGTCCTTGTCAGCTTTACCTTGGACCACAACAACGACAATATATTCCCATTAAACAACGTGTTAATACAAGTGAATCTAAATAAATTTTTGATTTGATATGTTTTTTATGAAACGGGTTGACTGGTAAACGTAATAAATTCCAAATTATTCATTTTTGAATTTAATTGCTGAAAACCGGTGAGCAATGAGAATAAACAGCAATAGGTATATCCATAACCATAATATTGAATCCCCCATCTTGTGCTTAAAAAGCTAAAGGAAGAATTACAGATCAAAAATACCATAGTGACCAGAAGTACACTTTTTCGCTGATCAAAATAAAACAAGATAATCACGTTAATCACCAATAGAATATTTAAAAAAGCACCGATCAGTGTGACCTGAAATATGCCTGCCTGTAACTGAGAAAAACCCAACGCCTGAATAATCTCAGGCGTAAATACAATGCACATTGTTGTTACAGAACCCTGGATAATAAAAATTTCACGAATACTTTCCTTAAGGGTTGCAACCATCATGTTTTTTTCTTCTAAAATATTGGCCATGTCTTTTTTTCCAATCACTTTGGAATAATATTTTCGATAGTGATCATAAAAACTGGTTTCAATTTTCAACATAAACATCGCCAATGTAGGCACAATCGTCAGGTAAGAAAAAAAAAGCGGAGAATCATACAGACTATGAGTTCTAAAATAGGGGACGATCACATTGGAATCCGGTGCTGTCCAAAAAACGAATTTATCAATCCAAATCCCCAAATTAAAACAAAAGCCGATGCATGCCAGATCCCAATACTTTCTAAAGTATAAAAAAAGACCCTTATCCCAAAAGCCAGATGCTGGAAACTCTGCCAGAAGTCTTGTTATGAGCCAAAATAAAGTGATTGACTGACCAATTAAATACCCCAAAAGATCTCCTTCAATGTCCATCATTGGCCCCAATTGAAAGACCAATATGACACTGATAATCGCACCCACTGCAAATGAAAAAACAACACTATGATAATCTTTTACTGCTGATAAGAAAATCATGTTGAGCCATATCATATTAATGACCAAAAACAAAAGTACGCCTAAGATTCTATGAAATATTGAAATTTCAAAAAAATACAATCCAGTGCCAGACAAAAGCGTTCCAATTGTTAATATGAATACTGTACAGGTGTAAAACGTACTTAATACATTGTCAATTTTTTGCTCATAGAGTTGATCTGCCAGATATCGTGTACATACCAACTGAATAATGCCACTAAAAATTAATGACCCAGCATAGGTATAGACAACTGTAGAGCGAAATAACTCGTGTGCCTTTGCATTTTCACCTCCCCGAAAGATCCCCAATATTGCCAGGCATAGGATTGACATTAACCAGGGGCCCGATGAAATCATTGCGGAATATAAGTACGCTGTAAATTCGCTTAAAAAAGTTTCATGACGCATGATGCGTTTTAGCTCAAAACCAATACCAGCCATTTTGAAAAGCCTTAGAATTATTATTATTTTAAAATATTCTCAATGGTAAATCGTTTTGCAATAGCCGAGCCAACACACAATATTCGATATTTAAAAATGATCTTTAAAAAATGTATCCTGGGAAATGTTTTCTGTTTTGTCAGAAGCAATTGGGTTTGGTCCGGTTCCTTCTTTAAAACATTCATATACTGTATTCCTGGTTTTTGGGGTTGGCAGTGTACCTGTATCTGAATCAATTTTGAAAAAAGTGACCCCAGGTGGAATTGTAAATTTTTGCATTTGCTGTGATTCTAAAACCTCTTGCATAAATGTTTTCCAGATAGGAAGTGCTGATCTTGCGCCAGTTTCTTTTTCACCAATTGATTGGGGCTGATCAAATCCAACCCAAACGCCAGTGATATATTTGGGTGTATAACCAATCAGCCAGGCATCATATAGGTTGTTGGTTGAACCAGTTTTGGCTGCTATTGGGTGTTTCAGGGATTTTAATTGTTTTGCAGTCCCTTGTTGAACAACAGCTTGAAGCAAATGCGTCATACAATATGCAGTGGCTGTATCCAGAACTTGCTTTTTCTCTTGGGGTAACGTATTTTTAATAATTCCTTTGGACTTGCTTTCAATTTTCGTCACAAACACCGGATCAACCAAATATCCACCACTGGCAAACACTGAATACGCCCTCACTAATTCAATGAGAGAAACGCCAGATGATCCCAATGCAATGGATAAATCTCTTTGAATGGGGGTTGTGATTCCCAATTTTTTAGCATAGTCAATGACAGTATTCACCCCCACTTTTTGCAACAGTTTAATTGTCACCACATTGCGAGATAAGGCCAGTGCCCTTCGCAGTGTGGTGGGCCCATAAAAAACTTTTTCATAATTGTGGGGTTTCCAGACAAAGTCATTTTCTTGATCTTTCATGACAATGGGAGAATCAATAATGATTGATGCTGCAGTAAAATCGGAATCCAGTGCGGCACAAAAAATGATGGGTTTAAATGCTGAACCTGGCTGACGAATGGCCTGAATTGCGCGGTTAAACCTGGACTTTGAAAAGTTTCTTCCTCCAACCATTGCTTTGATGTGTCCCTTTTGAATGTCCATGCATATTAATGCTCCCTGTAATGGCGGTTGACCTTTTGAATACTTTTGTCTTTTTTCAATCGCCCTTAATCCTTTTTCTATTGCTTTTTGTGCGGCTCGTTGCATGTGCATGTCAATGGTGGTGAATACAGTCAAGCCATCATTGTATATGATCGAATCACCAAATTCTTTTTCAAGCTCAATACGAATATACTCACTAAAATAGGGAGCATTTTCAGCAAACCGATTTCTTCGTGGAAGAATATTCAAGCGCTGGTCAAAAGCCTCACGAGCTTCTTCATCAGTGATATAGCCTTCATTATACAAACGTGTTAAAACATATTTTTGGCGCGCTTTGAATGCTTTAAAATTATTATCAGGGGCATAGCGTGCAGGCGCTTGAGGGAGCCCGGCCAATGCTGCGCATTCGGCAATACTTAGTTGGTTGATGGATTTTCCGAAATAATTTTGGGATGCTGCTTCAACACCATAGGCACCATATCCCAGATATATTTGATTTAAGTACAAGTACAGAATATGTTCCTTTGAAAAGGTCTGTTCTAACTGACAGGCCAGGATCAATTCTTGAATTTTTCTAAGATAAGTTTTATGCCGGGTGGTTAAGAAAGACCGTGCTGTTTGTTGGGTGATTGTGCTGGCCCCCTGAACAATTCGTCCGGCAATAAGATTTTTAATAAATGCGCGAATAATACTTTTGATATCAAAACCTTTATGCTCGTAGAATCGGGAATCTTCAGCGGAAATAAATGCATGGATAAGGCGTTTCGGTATTAATCGTAATGGTTTGACAAATCGACGTTGGGTAAAAAATTCAGCAATCACATTTTTACGAACATCCAAAACCTGTGTTGTGACCTGAGGGTTATAGTTTTTCAATGATGAAAAATCTGGGGGATTACGTTTTAAAATGTATAAAAATCCAGCCAATAATAAAGCGATGCATAGTATGATGATCACAGACCATAACACAAGCCATTGAATGAATTTTCGAAAAAAACCCTTTTTTTGAGGGCTGGGGCTTTCATCTGGTAATATGTTTTCTTTATGTTCTATTGGTTCCTGAGATGTTAAAGGTCGATCGTTTATTTCAATATCTCGACTCGTATCTTCCGAAATGATATCATCCGGCATGTCAAAATCCGCTGAGGATGTTGGAACATTGAATGCAGGTTTGTCATTATGCGCCTTTCCCTCTGTTGCATTGTAAGATTTTTCTTGGGTTGATTGCTCAGAGCTCAAAGGGGTGTCTGACACAAATAACAAATTAGGCTTTTTATTGATGTTTTCATCAGTATTCATAAGATCATAAAACCAGATGCTCAATAAAGCTCATCAGTTGATTTAAATTTAAACAAGGTCGAACCTCATGACAATGTTGACAATAGGTATGCATTTCGCTGTCTCCTGTATTCCAGAATTGTTCAGGTTCTGGATTCAGCCAGATCACGCGACAGCTATGATTGCGCATTTCATCTAGAATATGGGCTTGAGGGTTGAGATAGTTGGAACGACCATCACCCACGATAATCACAGTTGTTTTCAGATTTAAACAATCCATATGGTTTTTGTAAAATTGACGAAATGTTTCGCCATAATCGGTGTAGTCTTGATAATTTATTTCCGGGTCATTCATAATTTTTTCAATGGCTGTGTTGATATCGTACTGGTCAAAAATATTTGTAACATCATTTAATCTGGCAACAAAAACGAAACTTTTCACCTGTGAAAAATACTCCTGAAGCGAAAATATTAAATTTAACATAAATCGGGCGGCTGACCACACTGATCCAGAAACATCACATAAGGTAACGATCTTGCCTTTTCGGGGCGGACGATTTCGATAGGTTAATTGCATGGGCACACCTTGAAATTTATCTGCACGTCGCAAGGTTTTTTTGATATCAATTTTTCCTTTTCGCATGGCTGCATATCGTCGTCCAACAACATCTTTCAATTTTCGGACCAGCCGGTTGATAACATCACGCATTTCAATAATTTCATCCGGGCTCAGTGCAGAAAATGGAACATCTCCCAAATTTTTTCGATAACTATCTTTTGAACGAACCACCTGCACATGATTGTCATCAAATGTCATGTCTTCCCTTAGCAATGAATTGGCGCGGTCCAGTCGCTTTTCCAGGACATTTACAATTTGAGTAATATCTTGTTTTGAGTGATTGTCACCGGAAAAAGTTGCGATTCGAGAACGAATCTGGTTGATTGTCAACATGATAGACAAACGCATGTTCAGCGCGCCCATATTGGATTTCACTCCTTGTTGTTGCTCCTCAGAAAGGGTATGAATTTTATACATTTGCTGAAGATATGCATTGGGATCATCAAAAAGAAAATCCACTATGGCTGTTTCAAGTTGATCTGCCGATGTTTCCTGAAGATAGTCTTGCATGTGAGACATTACAGCGAATTGTTCATCATTCTCTGTTGAAAAATCGGTATTTCGTTGATGAAAAAACAGATCATAAAGCTTTTCAAATTGTGGAATCAGACGATATGATTTTACAAAATTGGTCTGAAGCACTGCTTTGAATTGATTCTCATCCAGTACATCAATATAATTAAGCTGTTTCATGCAATCCAGGACTTCAGTAGTGGCAATGGCCATTCCTGAGGATCGACAACAATTGACAAACAAGGCAATGGTATCAAGCATATTTAACTCGTTGAATTGACCACCACCCGGGTTTTTTCAAGAACAGGTCCGACAACCCCAAGTCGATAGCCTGTTGAGAGTGCCTCAAGTATAACCTGATCTTGCAAATCCGGGCGATGAACAGTTTTATCCAGATGATGCAATTCTTGATCAAATACATCCACTTCAGGTTCAACAACAATTTTTTGTATGTTTGAAATTGCGAGTAAATCTTTACGTGTATCATTAAATAAAGGTGCAACAGGCTTTGTAGTGGCTGCCATTTTTGCATATTTGTCTTCTATTTCAGGTAATACATTTTGAACAAACGAAAACAGGTCCTTGACAACAAATGAGTTGAGTGCATCGGTGAGGGGCTTTTCATTATTAAACATATTGGGTAAAGCGGCCTCTTTTTCTTTATGGTATTGTTGTCGCAAATGTTCTAAATGAAAATCCACACGTTCCTGATAAAATTGTAATGGATCCATTGATTTCCAGGGACCGGATTCAAGATTTTTTTCTTCTTGTAGACGGGTTTCTTCTTCAATATCCTGATAGCTAATATTCTTAATTTTTTCAATAAATCCATCCGCAGCCTCTGATAAGACTGGTGGGTAAAACGCGTAACGATTTCGAATTTCGATAAATTTATGCTTAATTGAATCAATATTTTCTTTTATACTGCTTGCATTTTGCTCTGTCATGTCAGGCGGGAGAAGCCGATCCAAAATTTCTTCAAATTTAAGCATGAAATGCATCCGGTCTTGTAATTCTTTGGGGAAATTTTGTTTGATCGATTGAGATGTCGTATTTTTATCTTGATTGAGAATATGATACAAACGCGTTGCTGCAGCACATGCACGTTCGAAAGGATCGATCATTTTGATCTGATCTGTTTGCGTTTTGAGATTGTCGATCATTTGAATGGCTTCTGAATAACGATTTTGAAAATCAAGAAACCTGTCAAGTTCTTCTTGAATCACCTGACGTTTTTCATCTGTCCAATCCAAAAAATCTTGCAATAGTTGATCAAGGGCTTCATTTTTTTCATTCATGACTTCAGACAATTCATCGATTTCATTAACAAATTTTCGCTCAAGCTGTTCACATCTAAGCTTCGCCCAGTCATAACGTTTTTCAACATATTTATAATCTTTTTCCAACCCAGGGATATTCATTTTATCGATCGTTGTTCTGATATAATTGGTTTCATTTCTAAATTTTTCAATCATTGATCTCAGGCGTTGAATATCCATAGAATATTGTTGGGTATTAAAACTCAGGATATTGAGAATGTCATCAGATATTCCCAAATTTTCACGAACCATGTTCACCGCTGTATCAATAAAATTCTGAATCAGTTCATCAGTCAGCCCCAATCTCATCCGAAGGGCATCATCAGTCAGCCCCAGGCGTTGCATTAACAAATCATCGGTCAATCCCATTTGCCTTTTAAGTTTTTCAATTTTTGCTGGGGACATGCTGTCATCCATACCAAATGATTGTTGTCGCTTAGGACCAATGTTGATTTCTTCAACAGTGGGTGTTTTTAACCCAAATGGTGACGTGCGAGGTGACGTGGTCCGATATTTATTAATTTCAATACGTGATGCATCCACTTTTGAATCAATAAATTTGAACTTTTCATTTTTGGCATGCGGATAAACCTTAATGGCACCAAATTTTTCATATTCGGAAAAATTATTGGTTTGAATTTCAAATATAAGAGATAAATCCTTTACCGCATCGATTGAAGAAACATAATACAAAGGAAAATTCTCACCTTTTCTGAGGCGAATTCTGCTGCTGGTAATATCTTTAGATTTTTTAGTTTCAGAGCTTGTCACGCGGACAAAAATCAATGCAGATTCAAATTTATCATAAAATCGTTTGATCTCAAATTTAACCATCACTGCATTTCCATTTCTGTGATCATAGAATTGTTTTAACATGATGGTTTCTTCATCAATTTCAGCGATTGCAAATTTGTTCAGTTTTATTATCATTTGGTTTGTCCTGTTAAAAGAATGTTAAAAAAAGATCTCTTTTCAACCCGATCTTAAACATGTTTTTTTTTACAAATGGATTATTTGGAGATTGATTACTATTTAAGATTATTTTGATATCGAAGCTGACAAATCATGTCAAGAAAAAAGACTCATTCAGTCTTTCAAAATGATTGATTTGATATCATTATTTATATTAAAATTTTATGTATGAAACACAGACGCCGGTTTAATTATTTCATTTTGCACAGTCTTAAAGCAATGCTAAAAAACGTCTTGCAGGAATTTATTTGATTGAACAGAAATAATGTTCTAAAAAGGTAGCAGGTGATAATTGTGGCATTCTTAGAAAAAGCTACCATGATTATTGATCAACTGTATAAAAACATCCCGATTCAGTCTCATGCTTTCAATATCATCTTCTGTGTTAAGATGCGAATTCAGATATAAATAATCAAGAATGGTTTTTTCCGAATCAGAATTATAGTAAGGCGAGTTTTCCTTTCCCTTGATGGTTTTTCGCCTTAATTTCATTTGTTCTTTCTTATGCTGTATTCATCCATAGGCAAACGCGAAAATGCATATCTTCGCGTAACATTATGTTTAAAATTACGTTTTTGGCATAAACACAAAAATTCGTGCAGTCATTGATAACCCTCAATAAAATACTTTTTTACAAAGAACGTCACGCTGTTCTTGCAATTGCCGAAATCGTTCATTTTAATTTGACGATTATTTTATTTTATAGACCTACTGCAGACCCTAAATTTTATTGGATCAATACAAGTGCAAATGGTTTGATTCGACAATTAATTTTTCAAGAACATATGCTAAAAATAAATGATATTCAAGCACTGATTGATGGAAAACCTGTTTGAAAAAATCAAAGGAGACATTGATGTTGATTTAAATATTCAAGAAGGGGGATCTTACTATGTTTTTTTTAAATATCAAGATCATCCAGTGGACTTATCACCCCAAGTCCACCCTGCTGAATCACATGAGTATAAATCATGGTAGTGGAAACATTTTTGTGTCCTAACAATGCTTGAATTGTGCGGATATCCGTGCCTCTTTGAAGGAGGTGTGTGGCGAAACTGTGTCGAAACGTATGGGCGGTAATCCGTTTATGCAGTCCTGCTTTTTGCACAGAATTTTTTATGGCTTTGTTTACAACAGAAGGATCAATATGATGCCGTCTAATTATGTTGCTTC
>Ga0272440_1000147_pt1 | contig 58401 bp, 36 predicted proteins | sample SSMMMBAug17_FD_192440 | JGI IMG/M metagenome (GOLD analysis project Ga0272440, IMG submission 192440) | Marine sediment archaeal communities from Little Sippewissett salt marsh, Falmouth, MA, United States - SSM-MMB-Aug17 | ecosystem: Environmental > Aquatic > Marine > Wetlands > Sediment ... | reverse complement strand
GATGAATTAAAAGTGTTTTAATTCATCTTTTTCATCTTCTTCAGTGTAATCATGGTTCAAAAAAAAGAAAGAACAGTTTTGTAATATGCTTGATGTTTAATTCTTGAGTTAAGCCTTTTTAAATGGGGAACTTATTTTTTGAGCATTCCAAAGGAGTTCGCCAACAAGCTTTATTTAATGAATAATATTTATTTTTTCATTCTTGTCTGAGTATAGTAGAATTTAGAAATAAAATCAATCTAAAGGCAATGTGCCTGTTATATTTTAATTATTAAAGACTTATGGCATTGAATGTGCAAAAGGGCTTATATTTTATTGATGTGCGATCAGCATACCTGAAAGTTCTTATCAAATTTACAAAGATATTATAACAAGATAATATAACAGTCATGTTTGAAGCGGGTCGTTATTTTTTGAAAATATCTGACACAATATCAAACGAAAAGGCATATATGATCGTACAACGTTGGTTTTTCCAAATGATAGAAGTGTGAGTCAGAGATTGTCCGCCTGAATTGGAAAAACCAACGTTGTACGATCATATTGTTTACCGGGGTGCCCCCAAAAAAAGGAGAAAGAAAACCATGCGTTTAGTTACCAGACCAGATTTCGATGGCCTTGCTTGTGCGGTTTTACTCGAAGAGCTAGGCATCATTGATGATTATTTATTTATGCATCCAAAGGATATTCAGGATGGTAAAGTCAGTTTGTCAAAAAACGATGTGCTTGCCAATGTGCCATATCGTCCTGAATGTGGTATGTGGTTTGATCATCATTCTACCGAATTAGAACGATTGCAGCTTAATAAGAAAGCAGGCTATGGCAGTCTGACGCGAGCTTATAGAGGATTTGCCCGCCTTGCTCCAAGTTGTGCGAGAGTGATCTATGATTATTACAATGGGCCAAAGGAACTCAAAAAATACGATGATAGCGGTTTGATGTGGGCCATTGATAAATATGACCCTGCTAACTTAACTCAAAAAGAAGTTTTAGAACCAGAAAAATGGATACTTTTGGCTTTTATAATTGATGTGCGCACAGGTCTTGGTAGATATAAGAAATTTAGGATTGACCATTTAGAACTCCTGCAAGATACCATTAAATATTGTCGTTCTTTGTCTATTGAAGACATCCTGAACGTTCCAGATATAGTTGAACGTTGTCAGCTGTATTATGACCATCAAGAAAGATATAAAAAGATTGTCAAAAAATTTAGTAGAGCTGAAAAGAACGTGATTGTTATCGATTATCGCGATCAGCCAGAGACTGTTGTTGGAAATCGGTTTATTGAATATGCACTTTATCCGGATCAAAATGTATCTGTAAAAGCATTTTGGGGCTTAAATAAACAAAATGTTGTCCTTTCGGTTGGGCACAGCATCATAAACAGATCTTCTCAAAAGGATGTAGGGGCGCTGATGTTTAAATATGGTGGGGGCGGCCATTTAAAGGTGGGAACATGTCAGATTGAGACAGAGCAGGCCGATAAAGTTATTAATGATATTATTAATGAATTGCAAGATTAATCAATGTGTGATAATATTCTAAATTTTTAATAATTCATAGAAGAGAGTGGTTTTATGCAAATCCAAACAGATAATACCCTTGGGATCAATGGCTTTGGACGAATCGGAAAATTGACAGTTTGGCATCATATCGCCCGAAAATATTATAAAAAACTCATTGTTAATACTGGAAGAAATGCTGGAAAATCATTGAATGATATTGCGCACTATTTGGAACGCGATTCAACTTATGGTTCTCTCGCCGGATATCTATATGGCGTTCAGGCTCCGGATACACTTATCAAAGTAGATGAATCAAAAAACTGTATTATCGCTGATGGTCTTGAAATACATTTTTTACAGAAACATAGAAACCCATCTGAAATTGAGTGGTATCAACATGATGTACAGATAGTCGTTGATACAACCGGGCAATTCCTCGATCCAACGCTAATGCCGGAGTCTTCAAACGCTGTTTTACGTGGTCATATTGAGTCCGGAGCGTCCAAAGTTATTATTTCAGCACCCTTTAAAATCAAGGACACAAGTAAGAAAATGCCGGATGACTGTATCACAACTGTCATGGGCATAAATGACAATGCCTACGATCCACGAAAACACACGATAATTTCAAATGCTTCATGTACAACAACTTGTCTGGCACATATGGTAAAACCTTTGATTGACTATTTCGGTGCACAAAAAATTCTGACCGCATCAATGGCGACAATTCATGCTGCTACAGGCTCACAACAAGTGTTAGATAGACTGCCCAAAGCAAACGCAAAAGATCTTCGGAAAAATCGAAGTGTTTTCAACAATATCATTTTAACATCAACAGGAGCCGCTCAAACATTGAGTCTGGTCATACCAGAAATGAAAAGTATTGGATTCATTGCTGAGTCTGTTCGAATTCCAAACGTAACAGGTTCATTGGTTATACTTCTGGTCAATTTCCAAGAAGATCTAAAAGAAGGAAGCTGCATTCGACGTGAAATGATCAACCGGATATATCAACAGACTGCACGCAACGATCCTAGAAAATATTTACAATATTCAGATCAACAAAATGTTTCAATGGACATTGTTGGATTACCTCAGGCAGCAACAGTTATTGAAGGACATGAAACACATACGCGAACAGCTGAAGTGTCCATTGATTTAAACCAGGTGATTGGTCTCAAGCAAGATATTTTAAATCAGATTGATCAAAAATTAATCCGAATCCCAATTACCCAAACGATCGTTTATGGGTGGTATGACAATGAACTAGGGAGTTATGTCAATATGTTGGGTGATCGAACGATAACCATTTCCGAATCATTGGGTTAACTAAGGATTTTGCCACGCACTCGCGAAATATACTTTGGGAAATATTTTCCTTAACGATCATTTTTTGGGAAAAAACTATCACGAAATTGAGTGGATAAATTCCCGCTGCTTTTTTCCCGATACCCATATTTACCAAGTTATTCCCACAATTTGAAAATGGTTCATTGATATTTGGCATACAGATTGCTCAATAGATTGTGAATTAATTTAAGGTCAGATGAACACAATTTCAAAAGATTTTGATCTGGGTAAGTTTTAGATCAGAGTCGAGATGTGTGAAAAAAATAAGGAAAAGAACTATGCAAGCAATTAATTTGGAACATTTATTGGCCGAAGTCAGGACGCGAACATTCAACCCAACGCAGAATTTAGCGTCATTTCAGCAATCAGAACCGAATTCATTATTTTCGATGATGTTTGATCAAACCCTCCAGATGAATCGCACTATTGAAGAGAATTTTTTCAATAATCCGATTCAAGTTACACCAATGAGTAATCCCCATGCTGATTATATTGATACGTTTCGAAAAGATATAATGTCCACTGGTTTGCCAATGGAAAGGTTCTCTTTGTCATCTCAAGCTAGGGATGATTTACAGCAAATCATGACAGGTCAGGGATACTCAGAATCTGAAGTTAATAGTTTTCTGGGTGATGTATTCCAAGATGGTGGATCAGAAACGATCAAAGTTTCTGACTTCATGAAAATGTATACCGAAAAAAAACCAACCCTTGAAAAAAATCAAAGCGCACCGGCTGTAGAGGCTTCAGATGTTCCAGCAGTTGAAAAAGGCTTGAAAGAATTTGGATTAAATGCAAATCAAGTGAAGGTTGCAATAGAAAATTCGCGTACAGAATCTGGTGATTTAGATATCAAGCAGTTAGCTCAAGAGCTTGCTTCAATTTCCAATATCTCCTTAACGAATGACCGTCCCCTTTCAGAATCCACACAGACTGCCATTAATAAAATTTTTTCAAAGCTAGGTATTGAAGTTTCTGATAAAAATGAACCCCTGACTTTTAGCCAGTTTGTTTCAGTGATTAAAAATATTGCCTCTTCTCAAAATCTGGGACGTATCTCTCAATCGAGAATGAAAGATTTGCTTGCAAGTTTGATGTCAAACATTCGTCAGACAACGCAACGTCAGGATGTTTTTAATATTCGTCAATTATATCAAAGTCAATTATATCAATTACCAAATCATGAACTGGATATGAAAGATCGGCCCGCGCTTGAGAATGCACTTAGAAACATGGGGCTTAGTGCAGATGAAATACAAAAAATTATGGCGAGAGTGATGAGTGGCTCAGATAAGATCAGCCTTGCAAATCTGTTGGATACTTTAAAAACAATCAAACCGAAACTTGCAGAAAAGATTAGCGTAGAAAGTCTGTTCAATAGTGTTCAGTTGGAAAAAAGTATCGCAAAATTAAATCAAGTGATGACTGTATCTAAAGAAACAGGGATTGATATCAGTAAAGAACTAAAAGGTGCATTGAAAAAATTTGGATTGTCAGATGATGATATTCAACAACTCATTGCAAAATCAAGCATTCCTTCTGGAAAAATTGATCTGGAAAAATTAATTGACAATTTGAAAAAGTTGAGTGCGTACACGCAAATTCTTCCAAAATCTCAATTAACGAAAACTGATCTGGCGTCCATTCAAAATTTAATCGATCAAATGAAAGGAACAGACCGCGTAAATGTTTCTGAATTATTAGGGAAGTTAGATACTTCTGATCTGCAAGATCAAATCAAGAATATATTAACACAATTGGGAGTGCCCAAAGAAAAAATTCAAAACGTTCTGACACAAGCTCAAGGTATTCAGGATAGTTTATCCGTTCAGCAACTCATGGCACAAATCTCTAAATTTCTTGATAAAGCGGGTGTTAAAACGAACGATCAACAAATTAAGGCCAATTTGCAAACCATTGAGTCGTTACTCAGTCAGATTCAAGTTACGCGTCAGACCATTTCAAGCTCAGATATGGCAGATTTAAAAAACATGCTCAAACAATACGGCGCAAATCAAGATATTCTTAATAAGGTGTTTCCGCAACAAACAGAAAAACCGCTTACAATCGCTCAATTTGTCAAAAATCTCAAAGACGTTTTGCCTCAATTAAATCAAGGGAAAAAAGTGGCAATACCAGAAAACAGCAATTTAAAAAATATTTTGGCAAATCTATCCGTAAAAACGAGTACTATGGAAACTCCCAAAACACTTGATGCTTTTGTTCGGCAATTGGAAACCATTCCCAAACAGTTCAATAGGAATACGGCCTTGCTTGGCAAACCGGTTACAATACCTTCAGATTATATCAATGATTTAAAAGCAATTCTAAAAGATTTGGGATTCCAAGCCGGAAAAATAAATGACATCATTCCCAAATCCACCCAAGAACTCCCTTTTCAATCATTATTGGCAAAATTGAGACCCACAATTGCGCAGACAAAGGTTCCATCTGATCAACTTAAAGAAGGTTTCGCAAAACTAGATCGCTTGTTGGCATTGATTCAAACCAGAGGCAAAAATAATTTTGGCGCACAGTTACCTTTGGACAAGCAAAAAGCGGTTGCAGATTCACTGAGTCAGCTACTCAGTGGGCAAGCATCACAACAGTCGTCAATTCGAACAAAACAAATACCAATGCTTGAACAACTATTGGTAACGTATGGACTGACGCAAAAAGATGCACAGAAATTGATTGCACAGGCGAAAAATGAAAAAGGCGATGTATTGTTGTCAAAGTTGAGCGACATTCTTCAAACATTTCAAAATTCACGATCAGACAATCTTCAGATAAAATCCCTTGCGGATCACCTGGATGCGTATCTGGCATTGTTGGAAAAGCAATCCTCAAATAAAAATATGAGTAAACGAGGAAAAAATCTCCGCCAACAGTTTTTTCAGAATATGAAAGATGGAAAATCGCTGGATATGAAAGATAGTAGTCAAAAAAGTGCAAAACTTGCTGAAGCCAATCAACAGTCTCGTATGGCAAAAATGGTAACTCAAAGCCAGGTCAATACTGCAGAAACCGCGACTATTGCCAGCCAGGCAGATGATAACAACGCCTTTCTATCGTTTCTTAAACAGGAATCGTCAGCCGCCCAATCCACAAAATTTCAAGCGGCACAAAAAATGCCTGAACGGCCGGTACCTTATTATCTCAATCAACAAATTGGAAGACAACTGGCCAATGCGATTCGAAATAATGATAATCAGGTAAGAATACAACTAAGACCACCGCATTTAGGTACACTTCAATTGGATCTGGAGGTTCAGAATAACGTTTTGAGAGTAGGAATGGCAACTGATAATCAAATAACAAGAGATATATTGGTTTCTCATGTGAATGAATTAAAAGATGCCTTGTCAGAGCAGGGAATTCGAATTGATGATGTTGATATACAAATCAACTATGATTTAGGACAGTCACTGGCAAATGATCAGAGCGAAGTCAACGAACGAAGACGTTTCTTTCAAGGAAAAAAACAAGATGATGATGCAGATAATTCCGACGATCTCGCGCAAGAGGAAGTCAGGCGGCCAATTATTTATGGAGATTCTTCATTGAGTTTAATTGTTTAAAGGACAATATAATTAATTCATGTAAACAATTTAAGGAGATCATTTATGTCATCCATAGCAGAAATCATAGCAAACAATCGCAATATAGATGCGACTCCCAAATCAGAAGCTGAAAAATCAGCCGAAATGAACAAAGAACAATTTTTGCAACTTCTGGTTGCTCAACTTCAAAATCAAGACCCGCTAAATCCAATGGAAAGCACTGAATTTACATCGCAATTAGCACAATTCTCAAGTCTTGAGCAAATGATTGATGTGAACAAAAATCTGGTTGATATCAAATCTGAAGTATCTGTTGACCCACATGGCGATCCAATCAATTATATAGGCAAGCTGATCAAGGCAGATGATAATTCTATTATTCGAAAAGATGGCAATAACCTGACAGGAAGTTACAAAATTGATGAAGGTGCCACCATCACCATTGGCATTTACGATCAATATGGAAATGAAGTCCGAACCATTAATGCCGGTTTCAAGGATCCAGGTGAGTATCCAGTGGAATGGGAAGGCAAGGATAATCTTGGATTTGATGTGTCTGATGGTAATTACTCTTTTGAAGTGTTTGGACAGAACCAGTTTGGTAACTACGTGTCAATAGATACATATAGCTCAGGTGAAGTGACAGGCGTGACAATGGCCAATGGCTTGTCATACTTGTTATTAGGAGATAAAAGAGTCGCGCTGGCAAATGTGCTTGAAGTAAAAAAAGCGAATTAAACGAAAATAACATTTTCCAGCAACGCTAAAAGTTTATCTTCATCAATATAAAATTAAAAAGATAAACTAATTTGTATATATAAAAATAAATTACGCATTACGAATGCCGACTTGATCAATTCGTTATTCGTAATGCGTAATTCCCATTTATTTATTTAAGGAGGCAAAAATGTCAATTTATAGTTCATTGTATGCAGGTGTCAGCGGATTAACAGCATTGGGCAACTCCATGTCAGTTATCGGTGACAACATTGCGAATGTCAACACGACAGGATTTAAAGGAAGTCGCGCAACATTCCAGGATATCCTCAATACCACAGTTACTACAGGTAATGGCACCACACAGGTGGGACAGGGAACAGTTCTTTCTGATGTATCGAGCGCCTTCTCTCAGGCGGGATTTGAAACCACTGATTCAATAACTGATGTTGCTATTGATGGTGAAGGTTTTTTTGTATTATCGCCTGAAAATTCTGAACAAAAGTTTTACTCAAGGGCAGGCGCATTTTCTGTAGACGCAAATGGAAAGCTAATCAATGCAGCGGGTCATATTGTACAAGGATATAAAGTTCATCGAGATTCCACTACCAATGAGGTTATCCGAGAAGGGACATATGGAGACATTGTACTGAACGAAACAGTTAAAGCACCTGAAGCAACAGACAAAATAACACTATATGCAAACTTGAACTCTTCAGAGCAATCAAAGTCTGAAGCAGCACTTAATGAAGCTGCTGTTGCAACTGATGGAACCTGGACTGAAGATAGCTATTCACACTCATCAACAATCAAAGTTTATGATAGCAAGGGAAATGATCGTGATCTTACAATATATTTTGACAAAACAGCTGTAGCCAATCAATGGGAACTTATTGTTGCTTCTCCAACAGACGGTGCAGAAGGTTCTCCGCCACTTGATGTTTGGGCATATGGGACGATAGACTTTGACAGTAAAGGTGTAATTTCAACTGTCCAATTAACTTCAGATGGTGTATCAGTATCCACTGATGGTTATTGGCAATTTCCAGCTTTCAATACTGAAGCGTATACGGGAACAGATGCAACAACAGGTCAAGAAGGAATTTCGGCCTTGTCATTAAAACTGGATTTAGGCGTTACTGTAAATGCTGATGGTACGATAAAAGACACAGCAGCCGTATCAACATCACAATACGCATCTGAATCAGTTAATATGTATCAATCAGCTACGGGTTATGGTCGCGGTGAAATTCAAGATATGAGCATTGATAAGGAAGGCGTTATTAATGCAGTTTACAGCAATGGAGAAACTTTAGCGTTGTATCAAATATGTTTGGCTCGTTTTAACAATAATCAGGGCTTAGAGAAATTAGGGGGAAGTGTTTTTAGAGAATCCAACGGTAGCGGGCCTCCTGCAATCAGCCCTCCCAATACAAATGGTCTCGGTGAACTGATCTCAAGTTCCCTTGAACAGTCAACAGTTGACATTGCAGTTGAATTTGTAAAAATGATTACCACGCAACGAGGTTATCAGGCTAATTCGAAAACAATTTTAACAACAGATCAAATGATTCAAACTGTTGTTAACTTGAAACGTTAAATTCATTATTTTTGTTTTTTTTTGAGACCAAAGTTTGGTGTACGCTGAAATATTGCCGAACTTTGGTCTTGTCTTTTCTGATGATTTAAAATATAAAACGACTTGTATTGTGGTCCTGGAATAACCAAATATTAAATTTTACAAAAAAAATATTTTGCGAACTATAAACCCATACTTTAGTTTGCATGGCAAAGTAATACATTGAAAACCAACAAAATCATCGCTCTTTATTTGACATCCGCCAATCATTATTATATAATTCAAAAGTTTATGCATTTGCATATTGAACGATATTTGAATAATAATCCCCACAACTGTGGGCAATAATTTCATATCCCCAAATAATTGGAGGCCTAAAATGAATCCCATAAAAAATGTTTTATTCGTTTTTTTTATCATATTGATAACTGTTACATTGATCGGAACAAGTCATGCGGTTTATGTTGACATGCCCGATTATACAATTCTGAGTGTTACGCCCGATCGCTATACGCAGGTTGAGGGTGGCATTATAGTCTTTACAACAGTTGTTAAAAATGTGGGGGATGGTGCAACGCTGAGATCATCGTCACTGATATGGGAAGTTTGCACAAAGTTTTGTGCTAAGGAAGAAAACTGGTCGATCAAAGAGACAGATATCATTTCAGGATTGAAAGTCGGTCAGGAGGAAATCGAGACCTATTCGCATGAAATGACATATGGGCCCACAAATCTTAGAGTTAAATGTGACTATGTTGATGGAAACAATTTTGGTGTAATTATTGAAAAAAATGAAGATGAAAACTATAGCGAAGATGACGACAACAATATTTTAAGACCGCCCCTCACAATAACAACAGAGCATCCAGATCTTGCCATTGCCACATATGATGAAAATGCGACACACCCTATGATTTGGTGGTCACCCAAATATCCGATAGAAGGTCAGGAAGTTACATTTTATGCAGGTATTTCGAACATGGGAAAAGGGGGGACGATTGAAGAATTAGAAGTTGAATTTTTCGTGTATCCAGATCAAGATCCTTATAACCCGGTAAGCCTGGGAAGTGAAAAATATAAGGGCGGCATTCCACTTGGTCCAATGCCTCAAAATTATACATTTTGCTATATTTCATCAAAAAGTACCTGGCCTGCAGTTCCAGGTTCGCACATTATTGAAGCATATGTCAATTCAAATGAAAAAATTGATGAAGGTACTAACAAGAAAGAAAATAAATCTCAGGTAGACATCATTGATTTTGTTCAAAAATCAGATCTAACAATCAGCAACGTATGGTGGGTTCCTGAGATGCCAAAGGATGGTGAAGAAGTCACATTTTATGCCAGCGTTCAAAACATAGGTTTAGGCGGATCAATTTTAGAATTTAATGTTGATTTTACACTAAAAGAATCAGTGAGTGGTGTATATCTCAATGAAATTGATTTAGGCTCAGCAACAATAAAAGATCATATTCTCCCTGCACAAAAAAAACCAATTCACGCGGATGGATCAGGCGCTTTTGAGAATGTATCCTACCTGAGTGAGACAGACTGGAAGGTCATATCTGGAAGTGTATCTATTGAACGACATTGTGCTGAGACAGACAGTATGTGTTCAAGGCTTTTAGAAGAGAGTTCTAATTTAAATTACGTTCATTTGTCTGGTGCAAATGCAATTATACGCTCAACATCTTCATTTCCAATTTCTGAAGAAGATAAAACACTCGTTTTTCGCGCCATCGCGTCAGGCTCTGGCAAAAGATGGGTATCACTTTGTAATCCAGGAACAGATTGTACAGGATCGAACCAATTGCTGACTCAGGAAATTGCGACATCAAAAGATAACTGGCAGGCATACATTATGGATGTCAGCCCCTTAGTGGGCAGTCAGGTCACTTGTGAAATCAGGACCGGCACATCAACCAATTCCATATTGAAAGTAGATGATATCCGCATGACTCCTGATTATTCAATAAATAATCAACAACCAGTAATGGTTTCTATTCCTTTCAGTGATACATGGGAGGCTTTTCCTTTCAGTGATAAGATAACGTATACCCCCGGTCATTTCAAAATAACAGCCAAATTATCAGAGAACAATACTTTGCAAGAATCCGATCCCAACAATCAAGAACTTACTGTAAATCTGCATGATGACCCTCTATCACCCTGGATGGCGCCAGCGGATTATGATTTCGTTTCGATTCATGTATCCCCACCCAGCCAGTTTATCGGTAAAAACTTTTTATATGAAGTGGCGATAAAGAACTATGGCGGCCCAACGCTAATTGAGTCTAATTTAAACTGGTACTTAAGCGAGAAAGAAGGTCAATATGGAAAATCACTGGAAACAGATAAAATTCCTGGACTGCTAACAGATGAAAAAATTGTTCATTCATTTGAGTTACCAGCTGTTAGCGGAAATATAAATGTATACGCCTTTTTAAACGACGATTTTGTATTGAAAGAAAAAAATATTTGGTCACAGGATGATCTTCGCTATAATCGTGCATTTGACATTCGATATGTCAATGATGTTGATTTGAGTGTTAAAAAAGTCTGGTGGCGTGTTGAGAATCCGCTAGATGGACAGGACCCTTCAAAACCGCTTGAAGGTCAGGATGTTCGCTTTTATGCCCGCATTGATAATGTCGGTCATGGTGGCGCAATTACTGATTTTGATGTTCAATTTATTGTTGACGAAGATGAATATGAGTCCATTGATCTCAAAACGACGACAGTTAAGGATGATATTTTATTTGGCAAACTCGGATGGAACTCTCAAACTGGATTTACCAATGCTGATTTTGAAGGAAACTGTCAAGGATCTGATGATAAATTATGTGGGTGGACCATTGAGAATGGGAGTGTTTCTGCTGAAAGTTACTGTGGTATAGATGATACCCAGTGTATTTGCAGTCGGTCCAACGATTCCGAATTAGGTGTCACTGATTGTAATCCAAATAATGTAAAGGGAAATTTACACTATGCCCGATTATATGGTGGCGGAACAAAGTTTCGGTCGAGCTCCTTCTATGTTAATGGTGATATTATTGAATTTAAAGCACAGGTCACAGGGTCTGGAACAAAAAAACTACGTTTATGCGAAGATAACTCATCAAATTGTCTCGAACAGACATACACAGATAAATCGTTTTGGAACGCTTACGTCCTGGATGTAAGCAGCTTTATCGGAAAAAAAGTGTATATGGAGTTGAGCATAGAAGGCTCTGGAAATATTGAATTTTGGGTAGATGATTTCAGAATGGATATCAGCAATGACAGTAGTGTTTATGTAACAACTGTAGAATCAAAGAATACCTGGACAGCATCAACTGGTCTCCATAGAATATCTGTGATCGCAGATGTTAAAAATGTCTTGAGTGAACCTGATGACTATGATCCGAATATCGGTTCGAAAGATTCGAACAACATTATATCTAAATATCCCATCGATAAAATTTTTAAAACAGACTATGAAATAATCCAACCGCCTTTTATTCCTATACTTCAATATCAAATTCAAGGACGAGATATTTCTGTGACAGCGAAAGTAACGAATAATGGCAGTGGAACTTCACTGGAAACCGATTTGTATTGGTATACCTGCCTGGATACGAATAATCCATCATGCGCTGATATTGATAATTGGGAAAGCACGTGGGGGAGCCCGGCAACGAAAGAAACTGTACCTGCGCTGGCCAATGGTCAATCCTTTACCTCTACTTATACCTATACAGCAGAGTATGGAAAAACATTTATCATTGCGAAAGTCAACCCAGAACAAAATGTCAGTGAAGACTACCTTAACAATAACATTGTGTATTATGGATTTAATGATGAGTTTACAAAAGTTTATAAGCCCAGGTTAAATGTTCAGTCTATTTGGTGGATCCCTCAAAAGCCAAAAGATGGCGAAGAAGTCACTTTTTACGCAGCCATTGAAAATATGTGGAGTTTTTACACGGGTGGGACCCTGGAAGATTTTGAGGTGAATTTTATCCTGCAGGATCAAACAAATCCCAATCAGACTGAAGATCTCGGTACGACAAAGGTAAAAGATGATATTCTCCTGGCAGATCGGAGAATCATTGAAGAATTTAAAAACAGTGTTTTTGCAACAACAGTCACAAGTGAAACAAATAAACTCGCTCCCTGGCAAAGGATAACAGGTGCCTTTTCAATTGAAGATCGATGCTACCAGCAAGGAACAACATGCGAGGAAACGATTACAAATCGATATTTTACAAGATTGTATGGTGCAAACACCTTGCTCAGATCAAATGACTTTGTTCTGGAAAATGATTTGATTGTTTTTACTGGATACACAAATGGCACTGGCACGAAAACGATAAGAATCAGACAAATGGAATATAGTATTCCCCAGCCAAAAACAGACCCAATTTTATATGAGAATCAATATACCGAAAAACAGACCTGGCGTGCAAATCTGATAAAAATGCCATCAGGGCACACAAATGAAAAAGTGTATATTGAAGCACTCACCCAGGGTGCTGCAAACGCTGAATTTTTTATTGACGATTTTCGGATGTCACAGCCGAGTACAGATGATGTGTTTGTGTCTATTGTTGCATCCAATAAAGTTTGGACCGCTCAACCCGGTTCATTTGATATTTCAGTAGCAGTTTCTGTAGAAGGTGCTGGCGGATCAGGATTAAAAAAAGAATTGGTTGGTGATGATCCAAATGACAACACGCTGATTAAAAAAGCTGATTATATCGTGATCGGACCCACTTTTAATCTTCAAAAACAAATTCAAGGAAAAGACATTCAAGCCACTGCGATTATTAAAAATGTGGGCGACACAACATTGGTTGAATCGGAAATTCAATGGGAAGTGGGGGGAAAAACCGCAAAAGAAAAACTTGCCGGCCTTGCTGCCAATGAGATGTATACATCAACCTATACGTTCACACCGGAATATGGACCAAACGAAGTAAAAATTACAGCGGACGCAACAAACACAATTAATGAAGCAGATGAAAACAATACAATAATCGATAATCAATCCATCATAATCGACAAGCCAGAGCTGGAAATAGGTTCAATCTGGTGGTCGCCTGAAACGCTAAAAGATGGTGAAGAAGTTACTTTTTTTGCACGAATTGACAATATTGGTAAAGGTGGATCAAGTGATGATATTGAAGTTCGGTTCCTGGTCAGTCAAGGTGAAGCTGGAAAACAGGTTGAAATATCCAAAGAAAAAGTCACTGCGGATATCCCCTTTGCTTTGGGAACAGCAGCGTTTGCTAACGCTGACTTTAGTGGTGAAGACAACTCTCTATGTAGTGGTTTACCCACATGTAATTCCCCTGATAAATTGAAGAACTGGGATATATATGGTGTCGTATTTGATGAAAGTCGCTGTACCATTGATGACACTGCATGCGTTGAAAATGATAAGATGATCTCATTGATAGACACGCCCAATTTGTATCAATGTGGATTTGAATCCTACGCTCGCCTTTATGGCGGAGATACCAAGCTTACATCGCAAGTTCCCTTAAAAAAGATGTCAGTGAAGTATATTCTGTTCAAAGCTTACGCCTCTGGTTCAGGTGATAAGAAAGTTCAGTTACTGGACAGTTCAGGCACTCCTGTGATCGAATTGCCGATAACCGAAAAATCCTGGGCTGCAAAAATTATTGATGTTGCACCCTACAATCTTGATTTTATTGGTCAGGATTATTATTTTCGAGCAGTCACTGAAGGTTCCAGTAATGCGGAATTATTGCTTGATGATATTCGACTCGTATCAACGACTGAAGATACCTGTCGCGTAATGGTTGCCAAGGTTCAGGCATCAAAGACATGGATTGCACAACCAAAGCTTTCTGATTCTGCCAATGATTACTATGTTCATGTTGAAATCACTAATACGAACGTAACAAAAAGCCTCGTCATAGACCCGGTGATCAAATCAGATTATCAAATTAAAACAATTACCCATACACCGAAAGAGCAAATCAAAGGAAAAAATGTATCCTTTGTTGCACTGCTTGAAAACACTGGTGCAGACACGCTTGTTGAATCAGAACTTTCATGGTTCACCTGCTATGCATACTGCGATGATGATACAAACTGGAAAAAGATATGGAAAGAAGTTCAAACCGAAACGATATCTCCCCTTGCATCTGGCGCACAATATACATCAACTTTTGTTTTAACGTCGGAATTTAACAAAAATTATGTACGTGTTTTTTGTGACTCGGGTGATGTTATTGTTGAACCTGATGAGAATGTGAGTTTATTCAATTATAATAATATTAAAGATGACTACATTGACATTCAACAACCGGATTTACGGGTCAGTAGCATAGGTCACTACCCAAAAGAGCCAGTTGATGGACAAGAAGTTATTTTTTATGCGCAAATTGAAAATATTTTTGATGGTGGAACGAATGATGAAATTGAAACCACATTTTTAGTTACTGATGCAAATGGTGTGGAAACAAGCATTGATGCAGAGAAATCAAGCAATGAAGTCATGTTTGCCAGAAGACAATGGATATATTTTGATAATACAGACCCTGCGATCGGATCCAATGCTGGTTTTGAACTGGGATCAATGAGAAGTTGGAAAAGCCAGGGATCAGTATTTCTTGAAAAAGAAGCTTTGACAAAAGAATACTACAAAATTATCAAAGAATCGAATGCCAGAAATGATCAGTACTTTGTAAAAATTTCAGGGGATGGCTCAAAACTATTGTCATCACCATTTACAATAAACGCACAGAGTATCATTTTTAAAGGACAGACTTCAGGGGCGGGAACAAAACAGGTCTCAGTTCGTAAATGTTCCTCAACAGAGTGTACACCCTTTGCGAGCGATACCATATTGATGAGCCAGGAATTCACTGAAAGCAGCCCCTGGCGTAGTTTTGTTTTAGATGTTTCACAGTTTCATAATCAACATGTTTATCTTGAAATAAAAACATCGGGTGCTGCCAATAGTGAATTCTGGGTAGATGATTTTCGAATGAAAACAGGCACTGATTATACTTATGTGACCACTGTGCAATCTAAAAATGCCTGGATCGCTTTTCCTGGCCTTCATAAACTTAGAGCGACAGTAGATAGCTCGCAATCTATACCTGAAAATGACGAAAGCAATAATTATCTTGAAGCAGAATTTATGTTGAATAATGCAGTGGATTATTCCATTACGTCATTAACTTATACCCCTAAAGAACAAATTCAAGGCAAAGAAATTATCTTTACCGCTCTGATTGAGAATGTTTCGTTAAATAGTACACTCATTGAATCTGAACTGGAATGGTTTGTGTGCCAGGGAGATAAGATACATTGCGATCACAATAAAAAATGGTCCAGTCAATCCAAAGAAAAGATATCTGGTCTTGCTTCAGGAAGCGTTTATGAATCTACGTTTAATATGGAAGTAACCTATGATGATAAAGAACCGAAAAACGATGACAATTATGTACTTCAGGTAAAAGTTGTATGTGATACTGGAAATGTCCTGGCTGAAGACAATGGTCCTGGTGCTGAAAATAACAATTCAGCAGAACAGCATATTGTTGTTTATTTTCCAGATCTTGCTGTGGGTGATATCTGGTGGATTCCTGAAAATCCGGTTGATGGAGAACCTGTCACATTTTATGCACGAATAGACAATTATGGCGCTGGGGGGTCAATACAAGATTTTGAGGTCAATTTTACAGTGGATTATAAAAATACGTCCCAAAAAACCGATTTAGGTGAATCTAAGATTGCAACAGAAATTCCCTTTGGAAAAAGACAAATAATTGATAGCTTTGAGTCAGGGCTGACACCTTGGACACGCATTTCAGGAAATGTATATTGGGAATATCAATGCCTTGAAACTGATATACAATGCCCTGGTAATTCGGCAAATAATAGATATCACGACTTGCGGTATGCCAGTGTCTATGGTTCAAATTCTATTCTTCAATCGGGACATTTCAACAGAATCGGTAACAGCCTGTTATTTAAGGGAATGACAGATGGCAGCGGTACTAAAAAATTAGTTGTTTATGATGGCTTTAATAAAAAACGAATTGAGCGGACTTACGCGGACAAAGCACCCTGGCATGCCTATGTCGTTGATATTCAAAAAGATGACTTGGGAAAAGAGATCCCCTTTAATACTGACCTGTATTTACAAATCCAGACCAGCGGTTCAGATAACGCGACCTTTATGGTTGATGATTTCCGGATCGGTGGAGACCCCACAGAATTCAGTGTTGTTGGATATGTTGAGTCAAACAACACGTGGACAGCAACACCAGATTTTCTGAATCAAGGTGTTCATACAATTACTGCAATTATCGATGAAAAAGGCGATGTTAAAGAAGCGCCATATATGGAGAATACTCTGACAAAAGACCTCAAAACAGTTGCCCGATCCAACTACACGGTTACAAGTATGGAATATTCTCCCAGAAAACAAATCCAAGGCAGAAATATCGAATTGACCGCTATTATTGAAAATTCAAATGCTACAACATTAAGAGATTCTGAAGTACAGTGGTTTACCTGTCAAGATAGTAAGCTTACGTGCCAGAAAGGCTCTGAAAATGAAGCATACTGGAAAAGCCAGCAAATAGATAAAATTGAAGGTGGTATTGCTGAAGGTCAAAAATATTCGGTAGTATATAATATGACTGTACCAGCATATGAGGGAACGGATAATTCAAATGGATATACGGTTTACGTGAAAGTGAAAGCTGATTCAAAATCAAATATTCAAGAAAAAGATGATGCTGAAGAAAATGAGTTTGTTCAAGCAATACCAATAGACCATCCTGATTTGATCGTCAAAGATGTCTGGTGGATTCCAGAAAATCCCATAGATGGTCAGGAAGTTACGTTTTATGCTCAGATTTTCAATCAAGGAAGCGGTGGGACACTTCAGGATTATGAAGTTAGTTTCGTAATAGATAAAGACGATAAAAATAATATTGAGGATTTGGGAACAGCCAAAATGCAAGATGATATCCTGTTGGGTAACCGTCTTCCCTTAGTAAGTTATGCTGCCTCCATTGGATTGACGAAGACAATTGGCGATTTCGAAAACAATATCGTTCTTTCAAAATCAGATGATACCTGGCCGGTTACTGATTGGACGCGTTATTCGGGTGAAGTATACATTGCGAATCATTTTGATGAAACAGCACTACCGCAATCTGAACGAATAACTGTTTATAATAAAAAATATCTTCATGTATCCGGTAGTGGATCCCTGGTTAAATCTCCACCATTTCAGTTAATGGACGATGAGCTGATGTTCAGAGCTCAAACAAATGGATCGGGTAATAAAACGTTAAGGATTCGACCATTGAATCCAGATCCGGTGAATGGCATCATTGATCCATTGATAGAAAGAAATTATAATGATAAATCACCCTGGCGTGCCTATCTCATTGATATTGAAAAATGGCGCAAAGTAATTGCATTTATGGAAATCGAAACCAGCAATGGTACCATTTTGATAGATGATTTCCGAATGAACAAAACATCGAATGCAAAAGGGATCATCAATGTAGGGACTGCTGCAAATTCTAAAGCCTGGCTGGCGAGACATGGTGCCGAGCTTACAGTTTTTGTTGATGGAAATGATGATATTTTTGAAAGTGATGCAAATAATAATTCATCTAAGAATGCCAGATCCTCTGGCATGCGTTGGACCGGAAGACGATATCCCTGGGACAGAGAACTGAAACTAAACGAGTATAATAATCTCTTTAAGACAACAATTCTTCTTGCCAAACATATGGATGGACTCGGCGATATTGATGGTAATGGCGAGAGTGATTTAACTGATCTGATTATTGCCGCCCAAATTGTCGCCAATTTCAATCATTCATTTAATGGAAACATTCTGATTGACAAGATAGACGTGGATAATGACAACCAAATTGGGCTGGCTGAAATTGTATATTTAATGATTCATATCGCTGAGAATCAAAACAGTCGCGAGTAACAACAGATATCAAGCTTTTGATAAAATTAAAAAAAATTTAAATAATTTCAAATAAAGTTGATGATTAAGCTTGATTGATCCAAAAAAATTTGATATTTGGAGATAACTTTAACATTCTGTTTTTAAGAAATATCTTCAGGGGAATACTATGGATATTGCAACGATTATCGGCATGATATCAGCCTTTGGCTTGGTCCTTTCAGCAATTATGCTGGGTGGGCCATTAACAATTTTTATCAATATTCCATCTATTTTGATTGTTGTATGTGGCACTTTCGGCGTGGTCATGGTCAATTACCCATTAAAAGAGGTAATCAGTCTGATTTCCATTGCGCAAAAAGTAATATTTGCGACGGGTGCATCTGCACAGGAGGTGATCAAACAATTTGTCGAATTTGCAACGAAAGCACGGCGCGAGGGCATTCTTTCCTTAGAAAGCGATGTTGAAGGGGTAAATGACGAATTCCTGAAAAAGGGGATTGGCCTGGCAATTGATGGCCTCGAACCCGAGGCAATCAGAGAAATACTTGAATCTGAATTGGCCTCTCTTGAAAGCCGTCATAAAGCGGGTTCAGATATGTTTATTGCCATGGGAACATTTGCGCCTGCAATGGGCATGATCGGTACATTAATCGGCCTTGTGCAAATGCTTCAAAACATGGATGATCCAAGTTCAATCGGTCCTGCGATGGCAGTAGCCCTTCTGACGACTTTCTATGGCTCAGTAATGGCAAACATGATTTGCTTACCATTTGCTGGGAAACTGAAAACTTACAGTGGCAAGGAAGCGACAGTCAGGGAAATTGTTATTGAAGGAGTTATTGGTTTGGCCAATGGTGAAAATCCACGAATAGTTGAGCAAAAACTGTCTGTATATTTGCCGCCTTCTGAACGAACATCATTCATTGACTAAAATTTTGGGTATTATTTCTTCAGTCATCAAATAGGAAATATAACATGGCCAAAAAAAAGAAATTAGAGCCAGAACCAGATACATCTGGAGTAGCCAGAGGTTTACTCGTCTCTTTATTTATTCTGCTTCTGGCTTTTTTTATTGTTCTAAATACCCTTGCTGATGAGGATGAAAAGCGTGCAAAAGCTGTGATGGGTTCGGTTAAAGGCGCTTTTAGTTCAATATCGGGTGGCGGTTCGTTGGTTTCAACAAGTAACTCAGCACCGAGTTTATTTGTTGATCCCATGACAACAGATACAAGCTTGCGGACACATAAAATAGTTGGGCTGGATCAAAATGCTTCCGGAAAGGTAATGATTCGCATCACACCAGATGGTGTTATAATCAGTATGCTCTACGATTTGATTTTTATTGAAGGTACATACGAAATAAAACCATCTTCCAGGCCTTTTTTGAATAAATTATGCGACATTATCAATCAAGATGACCACATCGTGAAGATATCGGGACATACGGATAGTCGGCCTGCAGCAGAAAAAGCAGTTCGTTCCAACTGGGAATTATCTTCTTTAAAAGCATTAAAAGTATTTCAATATTTTATTGAAGAAGGCGGCATGAATCCTACACGTGTAACAGCTTTTGGACGAGCGGAACATGATCCCATTGCAAGCAATGAAACGCGCAGAACACGTGCAATGAATCGACGCCTGGATATCATGGTTGATCTCAGCTTACGAGATAAAATTAAAGGTTTGTACGAAAAGGAACCCTCATCATTTTTTATGTTCAAACGATTTGTGTTTGATATTTTTGGTGGATAACATAAAATGGCTAAAAATAAACAAGAACTACCGGATGATGATGCTGATCCTACTGGTTGGATGGTCACATTTGGCGATCTATTGATGCTGCTGCTAACTTTTTTTGTTATGTTGCTTACAATGCGTTCGATGGATACAGCAGCCATTAAAGCGATATTTCAACCTGTTGGTAAAGGTGGTGGTATTGGTGCGCTTCTTTTCCCTGAAGCAAAACAGACATCAGGAATACTTGAAGATAATGGGGCACAAGATGCATTGCTTATTGTTAGTTACGCAATGCTTCAAGCATTGATGAATGAAGGAGAAACAGCTGATGTCAACGATAAATGGGGAGCGACTGAAGATAATTATGAATTATACGAAAACCAGGAAGGCTATGTCATAAGCTTAAAAGCAGATGTTCTATTTGAATCAGGTCAGGCGGACCTAAAACCAACCATGTATCCCACACTAGATCGGATTTCCTATATACTGAACTCAGTTGCAAATGATATTTTGATTGTTGGGCATACAGATAAAATAACCCCTGGAAGAAGTCGGTTTGCCAGTAATTGGGAATTGTCTTTGTATCGGGCGTTAAGTGTTCATGATTATTTTATTCATGTCAAACGCATGGATCCTATCCGGTTTTCAACAGGTGGTGCTGGTTCTGTCAAACCACTCACATCTGGTGAAACACTGTATGAAAGACAAAAAAATAGACGTGTAGAGATTATACTGAAAAGACAAAAGTGAGCAGGTAAGTTTGTGTATAACTTATCCTGAGTGAAAGGAAACATAAGATGGCAGAAGAAGAAACAGAAGAAACGACAGGGTCTGAGAAAAGTTCATCTGATGACGGCGGGTCAAATAAACTGCTGATTATTATAATTGGTGTTTTGGCGTTATTGCTTTTAATCTCAGTTGGAATTATTGTATGGAAAGTATTGCTTGCTGAACCTCCACCTCCACAGTTGAGTCAAGAAGAAAAACAAATACAAGCAATTAAAGCAGCCGAAGCAACAAAGGAAATCGTTGATGAGCAAAAAGAATTCTTTTTTTCAATGGCACCTTTTGTTGTCAATCTTGCAGATCAGGAATCCAAACATTATCTAAAAGTTAATATTGAACTTGGTGTCCGAAGAAAAGACATATTAGATGAAATTGAACAACGAAATCCTCAAGTTCGGGATATCATTTTATTTGTGCTCATGAATAAACGATTTGAAGAAATCAATTCACTCGCAGGCAAAAAACAGCTAAAACACGAATTGATCAGCCGAATCAGCAATGCATTACGTACTGGAACAATACAAACAATTTATTTAACAGACTTTATTGTTCAGTAACGATGCGCTGTAATCAATTAACAACCCAAAAAATAATATGAGGAAACCATGGACATTGACGAAACAATCGAAGGCCAGGAAGCAGACGAAGAAGACGTTCAAGATGAAGAAATAGAAGATGAAGTCGCTGAAGGAGAGGATGATGAATGGACGCGCGGTTTAGATTTCATCATGGATATCCCCCTCGAAGTTGTTGTCGAGTTGGGACGTAGCAGAATAGTTATCAGCGAGTTGCTTCAGATGTCAAAAGGATCAATTGTCGAGTTATCCAAGCTTGCTGGTGAGCCAATGGATATATATGTCAATAATAAATTGTTTGCTAGAGGGGAAGTCGTGGTGGTTAATGAAAAATTCGGCGTACGTTTGACCGATATCGTCAACCCCATTGATTCATTACCTGAAGTTGCAAAATAATGGAGTTATGGTACACTGCCGGCAAAACTTTTGCCATGTTGTGTCTGGTTTTAGGCGTTTTGCTGGCTTTTCTATATGCACTCAAGCGATTGACCCAAAAAGGGGGGATCGATCAATGTCAAATTAAGCTGATATCTTCATTTAGTATCGCTCCAAGAAAACAAATTATGATTCTGGATGTCATGCACGAGCGAATGGTTTTGGGAGTGACAGCAGAACATATCAGTTGTATATCAAAATATCCGATCACAGCTGTTGAGGAAGTAAATAAAGCTTTGACAACAGAAGACCTGTTACATTCGGAAAATGCAGCAGAGAGGCGAGATAAAAATAAATTGACAGAAAATTACAGCTTGAGGAAATTCAACAAAAACCCCAATATGATCTCTCAGGTGCAATCCGAAAAATGAACGTCATCGGGAAATACGGATGGTTGCTCATAACAATCATTTGGCTGTGCAGCGTTTCCAATGCAAATGCAGCGAATACCATACCTGTACCATCCATTCAAATAGGTGTGGCACAAACTGATGATCCTCAACAAGTCTCTGTCTTACTTCAGATTATTGCACTGTTAACAATCATTGGGCTCGCACCTAGCCTGTTAATACTGGTCACATCTTTTGTAAGAGTTGCTGCTTCTCTTTCTTTTTTAAGACAGGCCATGGGAACCCATTCGATGCCGCCCAACCAGATTATTGTTGGATTGGCATTATTTTTGACTTTTTACATCATGATGCCTGTCTGGGAAAAGGTTAACAATAATGCACTTCAACCTTATCTTCGAGAAGAAATAAGCACAGAAGTAGCCATTGCGAAAGCAATGGATCCAATCCGAGAATTTATGTTTTCTCAGACACGAAAGAAAGAACTTGGCCTTTTTTTGAAAATGTCCAACCACAACAAACCTTTTAACAAAGCAGATGTTCCAACAATGGTATTGATACCCGCTTTTGTTATCAGTGAGCTAAAAACTGCATTTATTATTGGATTTTTTATATACGTACCCTTTTTGGTTATTGACATGGTTGTTGCCAGTGTATTACTTTCAATGGGAATGATGATGTTACCGCCAGTAATGGTTTCCTTGCCATTCAAATTGATGTTATTTGTTTTGGTTGATGGATGGAGTTTAATCGCTGAATCACTGGTGGATAGTTTTGTGACGCATTAGATAATTGATTCAGAAAGAGCCTATGCACATGCCAATTCAAAGAGAAATCAACCTTGCATAGGAAAATGCGAAGAATGATTCAGAAATATAATAAAAGGAATAAGCGATGACACCGGAATTTGTGATCGGTTTTGGACAGGAAGCTGTCAAGATGGTTATATTGATAGCTGCGCCAATGCTGGGACTTGGGTTGATTGTTGGTGTTATGGTCAGTGTTTTTCAGGCCGCTACACAAATTCAGGAAATGACCTTAACATTTGTACCGAAAATTCTAGCTGTATTTATCGGCTTAATGCTATTTGCGCCATGGATGCTTGAAAGATTAGTTTCATTTACCCGGTATTGTATTTCTCAAATTCCATTATTTATTCGCTAAGGAGTTGTAAAAAACAATGGAAATATTGGGCCTTAGCGCTGATATGTTCAAATCATTTTTACTGGTACTGCTTCGCGTCAGCGTTATACTGTTCATGATGCCCATATTTGGCGCGAAACGACTTCCCAATGTCATGAAAGCGGGAATCGCATTGTCAATAAGCATTGCGATTTTGCCTGTTGTATTACCAAATCCAGATATGTTTCCACAAACAGCGTTGCAGTTTGCATTTATTGTGCTGTGTGAAATCATAGTTGGCTTAATTCTTGGAATGATAGTCAATGTTTTCTTTATGGGAATTCAAATGGCGGGTCAGATGGCAGGTTTACAGATGGGATTTGCCATTGCAACGATACTTGATCCCAATTCTGGGATTCAATCATCAATGGTGTCGCAACTCGGATATTGGGTGGCACTCATTGTTTTTCTTGTTTTGGATGGTCATCACTTGTTAATATTGTCCATTCAAAACAGCTTTGAAATTATTCAATTTGGTCAGGTATCATTGCAGCAAGGACTATATAAACCGATTCTGACACTGGCATCACAATTATTTGTACTGGCTGTCAAAATTGGCGCCCCGACGATTGCAGCACTTATTTTTGTTGATGTAGGATTTGCTTTGACTGCAAAAGTCTCGCCGCAAATGAATGTTCTAATTGTCGCGTTACCTTTAAAAATTGCAGTGGGGCTCATGTTTTTTGGGGTATCATTACAACTCATTCTGGTTTATATGAAAGACTATCTGAAAACGTTTATTCCCATGATGAATAATTTAATGCGATTGATGGTTTAGAAAAATTGGAGGCACATGGCCGCAGAAACAGAAACCGGCGAAGAAAAAACCGAGGAACCTACTGGGAAGCGACGTAGCGAAGCACGTAGTGAAGGTCGGGTCGCTAAAAGTATGGAAATTGGTAATGTTGCCGTTTTGTTATCTGGATTGGCATCCATTTATATTTTTGGTACATATTTGTTTGGACGTCTAGAATACTTTATTCATGATGCATTTCAAATATGGGCAAACCCTGCGTTTACAGATGCTGACTTTCTTGCTTTTGCAAAGCGATATATTGAAGACTACATTATTACGCTGCTCCCAATTTTTTTACTCATTATGATGGTCACCTTTATTGTGCAAACAATACAGGTTGGAGGCGTTAAAATAACCTGGAAAGCGCTTCAACCCAAATTATCAAAATTTAATCCAATTACAGGCATTAAAAACCTTATGTTTTCCGTAAGGTCTTTAGTGGAATTGTCAAAATCTGTCGCTAAATTAGTGCTTGTTGGTTGGATCGCATATGTAATCATTAGTGGCGAAATGCCCTACTTGATCAACCTTGGAGACATGGAGGTCAAGGCGATCTTTTTATATATTTTATCAGTCATGTTCCGAATTTTTTTGTGGACAAGCATGCTCATGATTCTGATTGCGATTATAGATTATTCATACCAGCTATACGACCATGAAAAAAATCTAAAAATGACCAAACAGGAAGTGAAGGATGAAAACAAACAGTCTGAAGGTGATCCACAGGTAAAATCGAGAATAAAAGGACTTCAAAGAGAAATGGCCATGCGACGAATGATGGAAGATGTTCCAAAAGCCGATGTCGTTGTCACCAATCCGGTTCATTTAGCAATTGCACTGCAATATGAAAATATGTCAATGGGCGCACCAACTGTTTTAGCCAAAGGTGCAGGACTCGTTGCTGAAAATATTAAGAAGAAAGCAAAAGAACATGAAATACCTATTGTAGAAAATAAAGATCTGGCAAGAAACCTTTATAGTCTGGTTGAAATTGGTAGCGAAATTCCGACCACTTTATATCAGGCTGTTGCCGAAGTTCTTGCCTATGTTTATCGTTTAAAAGGGAAAGTATAAATTCAAAAAGCTTGGAAAGAAGTTGACATAACAAATCAAAGAAGTTACATTCTACCCAAAAATTTCGTCAAGGTCTCATTTTTTTTAATTCATGATATGGATGCTTCGTATGGTCAAGTTTTATCCCTACGAATTGGAAAAATAGACCTTATTCTTTATATCTTAAAGATGAACATGAACGTTTGATTATTTCTAATAATCTATTGAATGAATCTGTTTCGGGCGATATAAAAAATTATGATAGAAACACTTAAAAAAAAATACAATATAGATCTTGATATTGAAAATACCATCATGATCTTTGGCATGGTGGGCATACTCGTAATCATGATTATCCCCATGCCCACCTTTGTGATGGATTTTATGTTATCAGTCAGTATCACCTTGTCAGTGATTGTTTTGATAACCTGTATGTATGTTCTCAAACCAACTGAATTTTTTATTTTTCCATCACTTTTGCTGGTAATGACGTTGTTCAGGTTATCATTGAATGTTGCCACAACAAGACTGATTCTGCTTTATGCAGATGCTGGTCAGGTTATCACTGCATTTGGTGATTTTGTTGTTGGTGGAAACTATGTTGTGGGTCTGATTATTTTTATCATTTTGGTGGCAATTAACTTTATTGTTATTACCAAAGGTGCGACACGTATTGCAGAAGTTGCTGCGAGATTTACACTTGATGGTATGCCCGGAAGACAGATGGCAATTGATGCAGACTTAAATGCTGGGCTGATTGATGAACCTACTGCACGTAAACGACGTGAAGATATTCAAAAAGAGTCTGAATTTCATGGTGCAATGGATGGTGCCTCAAAGTTTGTTAGAGGAGATGCCATTGCAGGTATTGTCATTACCTGTATTAATATTATTGGTGGATTTATTATCGGGATTCTTCAACAGGATATGACAGCAGGCGTTGCCGCTCAAACATATACAATTCTTACAGTAGGGGATGGTCTGGTCTCTCAGATTCCTTCATTGTTAATTGCAACAGCCACAGGTATTCTCGTCAGCCGATCAGCATCGAAAGACAGCATGGGAATGGAGTTCAAGCAACAATTGTTTACAAACACCAGGGCAATCTACATGGGGGCAGGTGTCATTTTTGTTTTTGGACTCATTCCCGGATTGCCGCATGTACCATTTATCTCATTAGGATTACTGATAGCTGGCTGTGTTTATTTAGTTACCCATGAAGGCCTTGATGCTGAAGATGCAAAAACCGAAGAAATTACTGCAGAAGAATCGGCAAAGCAAGAAGCTGCAATATCTGAAGAAGGCCCTGAAGCTGTTGAGCACCTCTTGTCTGTAGATCCCATGGAACTGGAAGTGGGATATGGTATTATACCACTGGTAGATAAAGGCCAGGATGGAGAGTTACTGGATCGAATTCGATCTATTAGAAGACAATTTGCCATTGAAATGGGCATGGTTATTCCTCCTATTCATATTCGGGATAACCTCAAATTGAAACCGAGTGAGTATCGGGTCATGATAAAAAATTCTGAGGTTGGTCGGTTTGAATTAATGATGAACCATTTACTGGCAATGGATCCCGGTGATATTACGTCAAAGCTTGAGGGAATTGAAACCAAGGAACCCGCATTTGACCTTCCCGCAATATGGATACCATCCAATCAACGAGAAGAAGCCAAATTTGCCGGCTATACAGTGGTTGATAATTCGTCTGTTATGGCCACACATATTACCAGTATTATTCGAATGCATGCAGATGAATTATTGGGACGCCAGGATGTACAGCACCTGTTGGATAACTTGAAGAAATCATATCCAAAAGTTATTGAAGACATGGATCCGCAAGTTTTACCCTTGGGTATCATTCAAAAAGTCCTTCAGAATCTTGTGAAAGAAAGTGTTTCCATTAGGAATCTCCTGACTATTATAGAAACGTTGATTGATTATGCAGGGATGACACGTGATCCTGAATTGCTGACAGAATATGTTCGTCAAAAACTGGCTCGTTCTATTGTAACCCCACATTTATCAGAGGATGGGACATTGCCAGTGATAACAATGGCGCAAGATGTTGAAGAGGTATTATTAAACAGTATTCAACATACCGAACATGGGTCTTATCTGAGTGTTGATCCAACTGTTGCCAATGCCATTATGGAATCAATTGGCAGAGAAACTGAAAATGTTATGGCCATGGGATTTCAACCCATTGTACTTTGCTCTCCAACCTTACGCAGACATTTCAGAAAAATGGTTGAACAGTTTGCACCATCATTAATGGTCTTTTCACAGGCGGAATTAATGAACAATATGCGTTTTAAGTCGCTTGGAAAGGTTCGGTTAAAGTATGAAGGTTAATAAGTTTCAAGGAAACACCATTACAGATACAATGCGATTGGTTGGCAAAGAAATGGGGCCAGATGCTTTGATCCTATCCACTGAAAAAAAACACCGCATGACAGATGATAACCGCTATGTTGAATATTTTGAAATAACTGCAATGCCCAATTCGGATCAAGATATAGATGACAATGACACGGATAATGAATTATCTGCTGATGCGATAAATACGCTGAAATCTGAACTGATGAGTATGAAAGAAATGATGTTTATTTTAGATCGATCCGGCATGTTATCTGATGCTTTTCGGTCAGTTCCTGCAGCGATCAATCTTTTTGGAAGACTCGTCAGATGCGGAATTAATGAGTATCATGTGCGTAAATTTATGGAAAATTCCGAAATTTTTCAAAACGAGCCAGTCACTGACGCAAAAGAAATACGTAAAAGAGTTTTAAAAGAAATTTTGAAAGAAATTGAAGTCTGCAACCCTTTTGAAACAGACCAGCAGGTGATTGCAGCCTTTATTGGTTCTACAGGTGTTGGAAAAACAACCACAGTGGCAAAAATTGCTGCAAATGAATTTTTAATCAAAAAGAAAAAGGTAGGGTTTATTTCCATTGATAATTACAGAATAGCTGCTTTAGATCAGTTGAAAACCTATGCAAGCATTTTGGGAATCCCATGCTTACCGGCATTCAATCAAAGAGAATTGGCATTTGCTTTAAATCGAATGAAAGATAAAGATGTTATTTTGATCGACACTGCCGGTCAAAGTCATTATGATTACGATCGTATTCAGGAATTACAAAAACTGATTGCCACTCGTCCCATAACAAAGCACTTGCTTATAAATGCGGGCACGCACGAAACAGAAATGACCCGGGTTGCACAAAATTTTAAAAAATTAGATTACAGTACCTATATTTTTACAAAAGCGGATGAAACACAACAGAGAGGTGTTATAATCAACCAATTGATAACACAAAAAATGCCCATTTCGTTTATCACAATTGGTCAAAGGGTTCCGGAAGATATTATGACACCATCCAAAATGGATGTTCTACGACTTATTTTTTAGTAAGTTCAGGAGAGAGAAGTGGACCAGGCAAGTGGTTTGAGAAATTTAATTCATAAGTATTCCCAGGATATATGGGAGCTTAGAAACTCTGATAGAGCCCGTTCAAATGATTCGGGACCTAAGGTAATATCTGTGACAAGCGGCAAAGGTGGCGTTGGTAAAACCAATGTAGTTGGGAATCTTGCAATTGCTTTTAGTCAATTAAATAAAAAAGTGATGATCTTTGATGGTGATCTTGGGCTTGCCAATATTGATGTATTATTGGGAATACGTTCGAAATCTCATATTCAGCATGTCATTTCAGGAAAAAAAGCATTAAAAGATATTATTGAAACCGGTCCTGAAAATGTAAAAATTATTCCAGGGGGGTCTGGATTACAAAAGTTATCAAATTTAACTGAAGGTGAACGTCTCTTATTATTAAACGAATTTGATGGGCTTGATCAGGACATTGATATTTTTTTAATTGACACAGGCGCAGGAATTAGTACCAATATAACTTATTTAAATATGGCTGCTGAAGAACGTATTGTGATTTCGACGCCTGAACCGACATCTATTACAGATGCTTATGCGTTGATAAAGGTTATGTATCAAGAGCATGGCACTAAGGACTTTCAGTTATTAGTCAACATGGCACGAAGTCAACGTGAAGCAGAAGCTGTGTTCAATCATATTCACAGTAATTTGTATCGTTATTTGAGGGACATTCAACTGGTTTATCTGGGATTTATTTCCAAAGATGATCATATTCAAAAATCTGTAAGAAAACAAAAACCGGTTGTATTGAGCTACCCAAAAAGTATAGCTGGAAAACAATTCATTCAGTTGGCGAGAAAAATGCTGGATGAAGACCGAGAAAATACTAAGGTGAATACCTTGAGTTTTTTTTGGAAAAAGTTTATGTCGAATCTACAATTATGAATAATGTACCAAATAAAAAATACGAGAAAGAAAAAAAGGAACCCGCCTTCTCAGAAGAAGAACGAGAAGCAATGGTTCGTCAATATGCACCTCTAGTGAAATATATTGCAAGTCGTATTTCCATGCGTGTTCCACCCAATGTTTCTTTGGATGACTTGATCAGTTGTGGCACAATGGGCTTACTTGATGCAATCAGTAAATTCGACCCGGCTAAAAATGTTAAATTTAAAACCTATGCGGAGGTAAGAATACGAGGTTCTATTTTAGATGGTTTAAGAAATTTAGATTGGATCCCCAGATCTGTCAGAAAAAAAATTCAAGAAATGGAACGATGTATCCAAAAAGTTGAACGTCAACTAGGAAGACCTGCTGAAGATGATGAAATAGCCCAAGAGCTTGAAATCAACATGGAAGGCTATTACACACTTCTCAATCAAGCGCGAAGTGTTGATTTACTTAGTCTTGATGAAACGATCAGGGATCAGAGCTTTACAGATTCAAAAGAATCCTATGTCAATTTTATTCCCTCACATGTCACCCCGCAAGATGAAACACTGACAGCTGAAACCAAACAAGTTGTTGCAGAGGGAATCAAAAAACTTTCTGAAAAGGAACAAAAAGTTATTGCATTGTATTACCATGAAGGGTTGACATTAAAAGAAATTGGTGACGTTCTCGGACTAACTGAATCTCGTATTTCTCAAATCCATACGCAATGTGTGGTCAAGCTAAGGGTTAAATTAAAAACTTATTTCGAATAATTTCTTATGGAGTGAAAAATGCCAGATCAATTAAATATAAACGATTCCGATTCATTTAAGGAGAATGACTCTGAATTTGATTCTTCAGTAGAATTCATTGAACAAAATGAAACAAAATCCAACGAACAGGTATCATTAAAAAAGATTGTCGCTTTGTTATTTTTATTTATTGTTATCATTGCCGGCGGGCTTGCATCGGTCTATTATATATTCTATGGCTCGTCATCCGAAATGGTTGCAGACAATTGGCATCTTCCTGTGCCTACGACAACGACCTCAACGACAATCCCAGTTCAGCCAACCGCCATATCTCTTGGACCAACGCTTCCTGCCAGCATGACATTAAGTGTTAATCAGATGTCGTTGACATCATCAGGTCAAGAGTCCTTAACAACATCAGGCATACTCTCGATGACAAATTATAGTGCGATCAATGGCCAACCTTCATTGACCTCAAATATATCGAATATACAACATTCAATAACTGCATTGACAATGAAAGCAGGGAGTGTACAGTCCGGTCTAACTGAATTGACGTTAAATACAGTCAGTATAGAAACCGAATTGACTGAAACGCTAAAAGTGGTTCGAAAAACAGTGATGAATCCGCTTGAGCCATTAACCCCCAATTTGAGAAGTACACCCGTCTTGTATCGGTATAGAATTTCTAGTGAGATTGAAAGCTTAACTGAAACCAGTGATGAAATTGGTGTCGCATCGACAGATCAGGTAACTGATACCACAGAAAAAAAATCTGAGTCCGCAGCCTCTCTTACCGAAACCGATAAAAAAGCCAAAAAGGAGGTTGCACAAAGCCCACTTTCCAATAGACGAAAGCCCATTATACATCGCGCAGCTATTCCACTCATTCTCATGTATCCTGAACTGACATTGAGCTTTAACTCTTTTATTGTTTTATTACCAGAGGTTGAATCAAAAACATATGTCGATATCAGTGTCTCTGTTAAATCATCAAATGAAAAAGTTTTCAAAGAAATCCAGGATCGAAAAACATTTGTTCGCGGTGCGATTTATGCCATTTTGAAACGCATATTTGAGTCCAATTCGGGAAACTATATTTCAGGAGAAGACATAAAGAAACAAATTACAAAAGATATCAATTATTTACTAATCAATGGGACTGTAGATAAGATTTTTATTACGAATTATTTGACAATTTAATGGATCATATATGATCGTCCAACTTTGGTTTTTCCGGTTTTTCCAGTTCAGGATGACAATCACTGACTAACACGGACACCCACATCACGCGTTTGGAAAAATCAAAGTTGGATGTTAATAAATGCATCTAATCTATGAGGAATAATTATTCTGCAAGATGCTGCAACATGAATATAATTTCAGATAAATTCGGTTGATTGTTGGCATCAATGTCTAATGTGAGTACTTCAGATGACGGTTGTCCACTTAATATTTGCAACGCATGAAGAACAGATTTTAGCATATCACACGTTTGAGACAACTTAGGATAAACTTTGATTTCACTTTGATCAGATGCTGCGTGGGTTTCACTGTATAAACAATAACCTTGCTTTTGAAACAAAACAACCATTTGATCAGTGTTCAGCGGAATACTCGCTTTATTTAGAAAATATAAGCCATTTTCGTTTGTATATGTGGATTGTCGTCCAGCAATGACCTTTACATTATCAAGCGGTATTCCATTCATATCTTTCACCTGGCCTTGAAATTTCGCAAATGGCCTTTCAAATAAAGGGATCAACGTCTTGTCCGTGTCCATAACAAAGGTAATCTGATGATCCAAGCTAGTGATGCTGCCCTGCCACTGTCGAAAAATCCATCCTTCAGCTTCAATTGCAGTCAGCGTCACTGATGTTTCATATAAATATTGTTTGGATTCAAATTCAGGGAAACACATCCCACCTTCATTAACTTCAACAGTTAATTGGTATAATCGCTTGTCGAATACACAGGTATATTCTGAGTTCTCATTTATAAAGAAACTTACAGTCGTGGAGTCATATATCTGCCCATCTTGATCCACCCAATGTGAAAAATTATAACCTTCCTCCGGTGTATTGGATAGTTTAATCTCTGTATTATAAATGTGTGTCATTCCCTCTGGCGATTGTGAAATGGAACCATAATTGTCATTATTGCAGTGGACATGTAAGCTATATTTTGTTATCTCAATAAATTCAGCACGTATCGTTCGGTTTTTATCCATGGTAATTGACATTGAAGTCGAATATGCATCAACATATGTGGGAATATCACCTGTCCATTTATCAAATGTCAGTTGATTCGAATGAATTGCAACAAGCGTTTGCACACTATTTTCCTTGTATTGGTCCGAAATTTTTTCAGGTGATGGTGATGTACTTCCCGCATTGAAGAAATCATTTTGAACGATGAGATAATATTTTCGATATAAGGTTATCGGATCAATCGTTTGAGACCCTTTTTCTTTTTTGAGCGTTTGTGATTCATCCCAAAAGCCTACCTTGTTAAGCGTTAGGGTGAAATAATTGTTATTGACTGGCACATTATTTAAGAAGTAATATCCTGCTGAATTTGTCGTAGTTGTGACGTTGTTAGGTTCTGCACCGGAAGTGATCCGAACATTATATACTGGGTTTTTATCTGTATCCTTCACATAACCATTTACTGATACTGAGCCTTTCAAAGAGAATATTGCAGTCACCTGTTTATCTGAATTCATCGTCAATTTTTGTGAACTGGATGTTCCTGTCAAATCTCCAGTATACTGATCAAATTCCCAATCGTTATTTGCTACTGAAGAAACAGATACCACCTCATTTTCTTCAAATATAACTGAAGTGCTATTTTCAAAGTCTTTTCCATTTAGCGTAATGGTCCCTCTTCCCTCTACTGTTAGATTTAGCGAGTATTCATCATCACCACAACCGGATAAGATGAAAATGCTTATCAAAAGGAATATAAGAATGAAACAGTTATTCTTTTTACACATACATTAATTCTCTCCATTAATATTCTCGTATATTTTTGCTTTTTCCAACTCAGGCAGACAATCACTGATTAACATGGACACCCACTTCATACGTTCAAAAACAAAAGTTTTACGATAATAAATCGTAAATAAGGCAAAAAAGTGACAAGAATTATTCCCCTAAAATTTGATCAATATCTAATAACATTTTCACTTCATTATTCAGCTTCGCCATGCCCAGAATATTTTTTGTATCAATACCTAAACCTGCACTGGGGGACTCTTCAATATCTTCAGCGCGAACATCTTGAACTTCTGCCACTGTATCAACCATTACACCAATCTTTTTGATTCCTGATGATCCGACATTCACATCCAGAATAATGATACAGCTACGTTCGTTATATTCACCTTTTGGCATGCCAAGTTTCATACGAAGCTCAACAACCGGTATGACAACGCCGCGAAGATTGATAACGCCCATCACATAATCTGGCGTTTTTGGCACATGACGTGTTGGCATGATTCCTATAATTTCACGTACTTTTGATATTTCAATTCCAAACTCTTGGTTTTGCATTGATAATGTCAGATACTTTCCAACGAGATTCAATACTGTTTTAGAAGCAAGACTTTGGTCCTGATTTGCCTGGCGGTTCAGGATTTCTAAAGATACATCTGGTCGATCATGCAAAACTGATGCAAAAGCGTCAGGCGTGGCAGCACAAACTTTTTCAGCAAATGTAAGGTCGACAAATTGTTTCAAGTCAATAATTTGACCGACTCCCATTTTATCGTGCATATACTTCTGGATTCGTTCCAGATCGTGAATTGATGGATAAAGATCAGTTGTCTTAATTCCCAATGGTTCTGAAAGCACATTTTTTAATAATGGAACTTTCAGGCCCTGCTCACGATTGGGATCTAAAAAGTCCACACCAATTTCAGCAGCGATTCCCGGTCTTTCTCCAACAAATTGCCCGGCTTTAACCATAAATTTAGTAAATTCAAAAACTGCATCAGGAAATTGTTGAATAAACTCATCTTGCATCGTAACAACGCAACATGGATGATTTTCCCAGATTTCACTTGATAATAGAATCAGATCCGCAAGACTGGATGCAATCGCTTTAGTACCCAATGGTTCTGCGACAAAGAAACCACAGGATTCATCTGATTCTGCGATAAAATCATGCATTTTGGGAAGCGGTGAGACCTCAAATCGAACATCTGGAATCGTTTGTCCCATTGCTCCTGGTTGAAGACCAATGTTTGAGAAAAACATATGTGCAATCATATGATGAATGGACATGGTGTGTGGAATCAAAAACGCTTTTTCCTTAAAAAAATCTTGAAATGGTTCTTTAAACTTGTCACCTTTCCTGTTTTTGACAAATATACTGCCATTTTTATGTGCAAATAATACGAGTTTAATTGGAGTTCCTACGCTAAATAAATCCATGGCAATGGGTGCGAGAATAAATGCAGCATCAACTTCACCACTTTCCAGAGCGTAACTCAAGGCATTCCATGTTGGCATGCGGATCACTTCCAGCTCAAAATGCTCGGCAATATATTTTCCTTTCTGCATAAAATGCTGTACAACGCCCAGGATGATATGATCGGTAATTGGCAAATGTGCGACACGCATCAATGTTTTTCCTGAGGATGATTGACGATTCAACTGCTTTCGCTCAACTTTCATGGATGCCTTGGGTTGCGCACCCAAAGCTTCTTCAATTTTATATTTCAATTCCTTGGGGCTGAAAGGCTTGGCAATGAAACTGTTGGCACCAGAATTGTATGCTTTTTCAATATTTCGTTTCTCTCCACGATTGGCCAACATTAAAAATGGGATATCAGCAAACTGTTTTTGGTTGCGAACATTTTTTAGGACATCATACCCATCTTTTTCAGGAAGATCCTGATCACAAATAATTAATCCAACATCCTTTTCTTGTTTTAACAAAGCCAATGCTTCATCTCCATTTTTGGCTTCGATCACATTCTCAAAATTTAGCGAAGATAATGCCTTGCATTCTAGCTTGCGCATAGACGAATAATCTTCAACCAACAATATTTTCGTTTGATGATCAACACTCATGTTCGCTCCTTTTGTCAGCATTGCTCGTAATGGAGTCAATAGTTTTAAATCTAAACTGTATACCTTTTAGTAATATCTTAAATTTGTTTACAAATCAAGATTTTTATATCATTCAAATAAATCGTGTAATGATTTCCTGGATGTTTGCATCTACATTATCTGGAGTCATATGCATTTGATTACAAATTGATTCTACTTGATTTCGAAGGGGGGTGTGGGTCAATTGTGATAAAAAACGCATGATTCCTAAACGTCGTCCAACTTGAAATATCATTTGATCAGTTGGAGATAAGCTTAAAAAATGATCAATTATTGACAACATTTTATCTTGATTCTCAGGTAATTTTCCTTCTACATCTTCAAACAGATTTAATACATGATCACTGGTTATAACACTTTGAATATTTTTAAAATTTGAAATCATTGTATGTATTTCATATGCAATTTGAACATCAGAACATGGAGAAAAGCTGCCTTGATCCACCATATCCTTCAGCGGAATCGTCGATGGAATGGCCAATGATCGAAAACGAATATAGTCTGGATTAATCTGATTAATGGCATCAGCTGTTTCTCGTGCATGATTTTCAGACAGTGCTTGTCCACCGAGCCCTGGCATGATATATTCTGATAATTCCATTTTTGCCTGTTTAACTTTTCGTCCTGCTTTGATATGAGCGTGTTTGTCAGAACCTTTTTTGATTTGCGCTAAAACCTCATCTGAACCAGACTCCAAACCAATATGAATTCGATTTAAGCCTGCTTTTGCAATGGCATTTAGATCATCCTGTGAAATACGTGAAATCGTATGAGAGCGTGCATAGGATGTGACGCGCTGAATGTTGGGAAACAGATTTCTTAAATGAGATAGAATTTCAATCAAATGAACAGGTTTCATAATCAAACTGTTTGCATCCTGCAAAAACACTGATTGCATTCCATTTGCAAACCAGTTTAAAGCGGCATGAAATACGATCTGTTGTTTTGGGTCAGTTTGGTTCAAAAGTGCGGTGGCACTTTCTTGATTGATCGTTTGATCTGGATGATACGCCTGAATCCGATCAACCTGGTGTTTGACTTGATCAATATCCTTGATAATATGCTCTGGTGGCCTCACAGAAAACGATGTTCCTTTATACACCGGACAAAATGAACATCGATTCCAGGGGCAATTGCGTGTCAGACGGATCAACAAGCTTGCCGCCTCACTTGGCGGACGAATAGGACCTTGCTCAAAGCCCTGATATCTTGATTGTTTTTTGTGCGTCATAGTGATTTTCCTATTAATTATTGATTAATTATTTTTAGTTTGATATTAAATATAGTCATGAAAATGAAAAATCACAAGTATCGCGTATTATATTTATTTCAGGTTTTTGTATGGTTTAATGTGGTGACAGTTTTGCTTGCCACTTTAATTGCAGCATGCTTAACAACTGAATTCTTTTTATACGCCAGCTCACCGATTGATGAACACCAGCCTTGCACGATTCATATTGAAAAAGGCGCAACTTTTCATCAAATTGCACACCAGTTAAAAAATGCGCATCTGATTAATCATTTTAAATACTTTATGTATCTATCAAGATTGCTTAATGCAGATAGGCGGATTCAATCCGGAACCTATAAATTAACGCCCTGTATGTCACCGCACTTTATTTTAAAGCAACTTATTGCAGGTAATGTTGAATTGACCAGAGTTGTTTTTCCTGAGGGTTACACCATTGCATTGATCGCAGAAACATTGGATCAGTATAAAATTATCTCCAAGGAAGCTTTCATGGCCTATGCCAAAAATCCAAGGAATGTTCGCTCTTTTGGTATTGATGCTGACAGTTTTGAAGGTTATTTATTTCCAGATACCTATTATTTTGCAAAAAATTCAAGTCCGGAACGTGTGATAAAAACAATGCTGAAAAAATTCTGGCAAGTTTTTGATCATACGCTTTGTCAGCGATCAGAGGAGATTGGTTTTTCAATCCATGAGACAGTCATTTTTGCTTCGATTGTTGAAAAAGAGACTGGAAAGGCACATGAACGTCCTATAATTGCATCTGTATTTCATAATCGTTTGAAACGAAATATGCGGTTAGAAAGTGATCCAACTGTGATTTATGGGGTCCCCAATTTTGATGGCAACTTAACGCGCAATCATTTAAAGCTTAAGACGCCCTATAATACATATCGCATAAAAGGACTCCCCTTTGGTCCCATTGCCAATCCTGGAGAGGATGCCATTCGTGCCGCATTATATCCTGACACGACCAAATATCTTTACTTTGTTTCCAAACAAGATGGTACACATCATTTTTCAACCAATCTGAAAGCCCATAATCGGGCAGTTGATAAATATCAAAGAAAAAAAAGAGCGAAGCGCACGAAAAATGGATAATCATTATTTTCACCGCTTGATACAGACGATTGGTATCCATTTAACAAATGAGCAACTTGATCAGTTTCGTTTATTCGCAGAAACGCTTGTTCAATGGAACAAAAAAATCAATATTACCCGAATCACATCAATTCAAGATATTTCAATCAAACATTTTTTCGATTCCCTTTCAGCCCTGCCATTTATCAACCAAAATGGATGTGAATCAATATTAGATGTTGGTTCTGGCGGTGGTTTTCCAGGTGTTCCACTCAGTATCGTTCTGCCTGATACAAGAGTTACTTTATTAGATTCCGCGAGAAAGCGCGTCCACTTTCTAAAATACGTTTCACAAATACTGGGATTACAAAATACGCATGTTTGCCATGAAAGGCTTGAAACATTTAACCCTGAAAAGCGTTATGACATAATCATTTCTCGTGCGTTTTCAGAAATATCTTACTTTGTGAACCTGTCAAAAGTATTTTTAAACGATTTCGGTCGAATCATTGCAATGAAAGGGCAACATGTTTATAATGAGCTTCAAATGTTTGATGCATCCAGTTTTCATGTTACGATTGAATCGTATACACTGCCTGTGATAAATCAAAAACGCTATCTGGTGATTCTGGCATTACAATAAAGAATCCATCAAAAAATTCGTGGCTTACACACGATTTCACGAATTCTCATATCAAACAAATCTGATTGATTGGCTGGTTTTAAAATTAAAGCAGCGTCCGCACCTTTTCCACTCCCTCCAATGGAAACAATATCGTTGCCTGTCAACATACCGGCATCAGCTGCCATAATTGCAACTTCAACTGCAACCTTTGTTCCCTGTCCAAACAATCGGAGCACATCTGCAATCAATAATACCGGATAAACACCCTGGTATTTCTTGGCGAGCGATCGTTCAACCCCAGATAATGCATGGGTTGCTGAAACAACTCGCATTCCTTTTTGCACCAGTGTATCGTTCATTTCCTGTGGCATGACTGTTTCAAAAGGCTTTCGAAATCCACAATGATAGGTTACAATTGTAATTTGGAAGTCATTAAATATTTTATGTGCTTCTAAAGCTGTTTCACCAGTGGTTGAAGCGATAACGACTTCATTGAGACCAAGCTCTTTTGCACGACGATATGCAAGTTCGAGCGTTTCTTTTGTATTTATTTTTCCTGTTTGTTCAAAATACATTTTTAATACCTTTTCTTGTTTTGGCTAAAGGGGTTTTATCTCATATGAAAAAAAATTGAAATATAGCTAAAAAGAATGATCTCGGCAATTGCAAGAACAGCGTAGAGCTAAAGCCTATAAACGTAATGGGCTTTTCGCCCATTACGTTCACCTGTCATATGACTATTTGAAAAGTGGAAATTCTCGGTGAGTAAAACTATCGAAATATTTGGTCGACATGTCGAAAAAGTGCGGGTGATAATAACCTTTTGTTTGATCCGGTTTCAGATAGAGACTTGGGTCCTGATATATCAAGAAGCTCCAAGAAATATGTGCTGACTGGCCGAGTGGAAAAAAGCTTTCAATTCGGTCTGGCCCTGTACTACCTAATTGAACACATTGGGCATAAGTTGAACGGGATCCAAAAGGGATTTCCCAGAGATTAGAAGTAGGTAACACTGTTAATAAATATGTTTTCGTAACAGTATCAGGCATGTCATTGATTGCAGCAATTGTCATTAATTTAACATTTGAAACAACCGAATTATTAATCTTTATAGTACCTCTTTTCCCAGTTCCCCATGGAGACCCTCCAAGTTCTTCCAGAGACTCATCAAGCGCAGCAACAATTTTACTATATGCTTCACTTTGCATAGCAATAAAAGAATCCATAGGTGTTGTTGGTGACATCATTTGATTGTTAAACCAATCATACTTACAACGCCCTTTAAAACTTCGGATAATGACATTTAACAATCGACGCTGATACTCATTTCCAAAGAGTAAATTGGCTTCATCATCGCCTTCAGCGCCACTGCCACTTCCTGCACCACCCTCTTTTGATAACACATCTAAATAGGGTTCAAATGTTTTTGCGATCACTTTTCTAATCCATGTATCCATTAACATCCATCCATCAGAGCGATCCATTCCATCAACCCAGTTCGCTTTTCCACCATCAACAAAATGACCATCCCATTGATTCAGAATATTTAATGCGTTTTGTCTTTCGGGTGTTGCATTTGAGGTCACCGCCCCGGTAAAAATATCTTTCACAAATGTCCAGGGATTCCCAGCTTTTCCTATTGATTCTGTTGTCGAAATAGAAAGTGCCAGATCTCGAATATCTTCATAAGTTAGATCATCTTTAGAATCAAGATACTCATAGATAATATGGGAACGATGAAAAGGACCGGTAAAGTAATCAACATTATTGGGGGACCCTGAATAATTTGGATGAGATTTGTTATTCCAGCCGGCAAAATAATTTCGTGTAAAACAATCATGCTCACTGGAAAGGTGGGAAAGTGGCTTTAAGATGTCATCATTCCAATCCTGTTGTGGAACTCCGGGGACTGCACCTTGAGGCAATTGATAGCCTAACCCGACAGGATCAGCAGGGCGAACAGGATCTCGTCCTGACATCCAATACGCAATTTCACCATCCTTGTCTGCATAGCAAAAATGTTGGCTCAATCCCAGCTTTTTAATGCCTTCTCCAAATTCCGAAATACTTTGTGCCCGAGCCAAATCTAGCATTGCAGAAACCATATTGAATTCATGTCCGACATGAGAATAGCGCCAGGATACAATGGGATTTGTTTGAGATGAATTATATGCATCCGGGTTAAAAGGCAGTGGTGATATGACCGGACGCCCATTAAATTTATAAACAGGTATGGTTACAGGCGCTTTACCTGCAACACCGATTGTCTCCTGTCGCACCAATAATAGTTTGGGATCATTTTTGTTAAAGTCAAAATAAAAATCAGTAGAATGCACATGACCAACTTGCATGGACCATGCATGATGAGGAGTGCGTCCTAAAATAATACCTGGAATGCCTGGAATCATCATGCCTGACACTTTCAGGCCGCCAGCATCAATGGAACATTCAATATTAATACTTGGAGAATCAAACCCCATTTGTGGACCTGCATATAGGATCGGCTTGCCATCCTTTGTTTTTTCTGGCCCAACAACCCAGGCATAGCTTCCCATTTTTACGTGTGCATTAATACGCTCCAAGTTATTTTTTACCCTTCGCCTGAACTGTTGAAGTTTATTAATTGCATTTGAATAGTCTGGAATTTGAGGAATGGCAACAGATGTTTTCATACGTTTTTGGGGATTTGCTTTTAGTTCATCAGGAAGATTTTCTGCTAAAATATATGTCTGCGCATCTGGATCATCATTCCAGCGTAAATCTTTAAACATGACCTGTCCCACAAGTGTTGTTCCCGGTTCTTGACCAAGCATGGCTGAAAGATCTGTGGGATAACTTGCCATTAATCGTCCCAACAGTTTAATATTTTCTAATTGGCCATGATCTGTTTCAAGAGCTTCAGGGTCAAATTGACGTTGAAGTAAAACATTCCAGGCCAAAAGATCAGTTACTGTCCAATGTCCTGGAACAAGATCGATTCCAGCTGTTGCACCAAGAGCAATATACTCCAATGGCATTTGACTTCGATGGTCTTTCACATAATCAATCCGACGATTGATCCCATCAACATATCCCTGTATCACACTTTTGGATTCTGGATCCAATCCATCAAAACCATCCTGCAGTTCTTGCTGCGAGTATCCCATTGTTCTGACAAAAATATCATTTTCAAGATAAGTTTCTCCTAGCAATTCTGCGAGTTTACCAATAGCAGCCCTTCTGTATTGTTCAAGTTGCCAGAGCCGATCTGTGGCCACCTGATATCCAACTTCATAAAAGATATCATAAAGACTGGCATCGTCTGGCCCGGTCAAAAACCAAACGCCCATGGTATCCCGATAAACAGAGATGTTAGAGCTGTTACCAGACGTTTCTTGTTCTGAAGTTTCAATTTGATCCTGCTTGAACTCTGCTGCTTGTAAATGAGCCTGTGCCTCATTTTCATTAATAATCGTTGCCTCCTGTTTTATTGCCGCAGTTTCTTTAAATTGATTTATTACAGCGCTAAGACTTTTTTCGCAGGCATCAATCGTAACTGTTGAATCGGTGGGGGTTACGCCCGCTTCTTCATCAGCAATAAAAATAATTTTTTCAGGATCAAAAGAATCTGTTTTTACAGCATTGTCATGAACTGCTTGTTCTATTTGAATACCATTTTCTGGTTTACTGTCAGCATCTAAGGTTTGTAAAAAACGTGCAATGAAGAGTTTATTCGTTTCAGTATAGCCTTTATCCTGTGGAACAAGATCCCTTGGGGTCATGAACGACTTTGCTGGTGCACTTTCACCGAGCTGAATATCGCCAATATGGAATGTGATTAATTCACCAGAACAATAGTAAAATTTTCCATTCGCATCTGTCATGCCCTCATTTGTTGGTGTCTTGTATTTAAGACCTTCTACTGCGCTGTCTTCAAAATATCCTTCGTGAAGGATAAAATCTTGTTGTTCATTTTCCGCACAGCCGGTAATAAAAAGCCCTAAAATAATTGTGGCCAGCCCCAATTTTAATACAATTGTATTAAATGTTGATCTCATTTGTCTCAATCTCCTTTTCTATTTTTTTGTTTTTATTTATATATTATTGACTGTTCTAACAAAAGAACGTTGATCATATTAAATGCTTAATTAGAAAAAATAACAGGTTAATCAATCGGACATACATTTCAATTGAGGTAAAAGGATATGATTTTTTCAATTCATACATAAAAATGTACACTAAACGAATATTATGCCTTTATAGACTTCTGACAAACTCCAAATTTAATTAACATCAGATGCTAAAAGAATCAATAACTATTTGAAAAAATCATATTTTCTAATGTGAATTATTCAATTGTGTCAGGACGAAGCTAAGTTGCAACAGGTAATCCGCTATTTCTCCATGCCATCATACCGCCTGCAAGACTATGAACATGTTGAAAACCCTGGCTTTGAAGGTAACTTGCTGCGATATTGCCGCGATAACCGACACCACATGTAATAATCACTTCTTTATCCTTTGGTATATCTGGTATTTGTTTCAGCAGCGTCGTTAAAGGCAAAAACGTGGCTTCTTTAATATGTCCATTTTCCCATTCTGCTTGCGTCCGAACATCATAAAAATAATCATATCGTTTATTGTCAATCTTGTTTTTTAATTTTTCAGTAGAGATTTGCCACAACTGGTTGATCGGATATCCTGCTTCTTGCCATGCAGCAATGCCCCCATAAAGATAGCCAATAATATTGTCATATCCAATGCGGTGAAGGTGGGTTTCCATCAGTTCGTATTTTTTTTCATCAGAAACCAGCAATATCAATTTGGCATCAGGTTCAATCACCATGCCAATCCAATTTGCTGTTTGTTTTGCAAAACCAATGTTGATAGAGCCTGGAATATGGACGCCACCAAATGCAGCCGTATCTCGCGTATCAAGCACCAGTGCCCCTTGATCAATTTCTTGACGAACCTGCGCCGGACTCATATCTCGCACGATTGGACATCGATCCAGCAAGGGCGCACCATTGAGGTTCATATTAATGATGTTGGTAAAACTTTTGGGACGTTCTGGAAAACTTTGTTTCATTTGATTGATGAAGCTTTCTTTGGACAATTGTAAAACAGGGTTGGTTTTCTTTTCAAATCCAATGGTGGAGTTTGATTTGGCACTCATCCCTTTCCCACAAAGCGATCCTGCACCATGTGCGGGAAATACTTCAAGATTACTTGGCATCGCGCCCAGTTTGTTATATAAAGATTCATATAGATTTTGTGTTTGCTCTTCAATTAATTCATCCCCTGCCAGATCCGGTCGGCCAATATCACCTACAAATAAGCAGTCTCCAGTTAAAACCATCCAGGGCTCATCACTTCTTGACATGTCTGTTACCAGAATTGACATTGCGTGGGGCGTATGTCCCGGTGTTTTCAAAAATTTAAGCTTAACATTTCCAAAAGTCATTGTTTGACCTTCTTTTAATGCCGTGTGCTTGAATGTCGCCGGTGTGTCTTCCATAAAGCATATTTCTGCCCCAGTTCTAGATTGTAGTTCCTGATTGCCACTGACATGATCGGCATGCACATGTGTTTCAAAGATGTGTGTTATTTTCATTCCATTCTCTCTCGCCAGATCAATATAAGCTTGCACATCTCTTTTGGGATCTACCACACAAGCAACTTTTGCCATTGGACAACCAATTAAGTATGATAGACATCCCATGCCATCCACAGTGATTTGTTTGAAATACATTTTTATCTCCTTTAATATTTGGTTACAATGTAACAAATTTCATAAATCATAGATCTTTTGTATAGGAAAAAATATAACTTATGTCAAAGATTATTCATAAAAATTTTCTTTAATTTGAGGACGCTGATAAAAAAATCAAAGCGATTGTTTACAAATAAATAATAAATATTTGACAAAATCAATTATCTCAAATATGTACTCAACAAAAATTACGATATGCGTGTAACCCAAACTGCCAGAACCAATAATTTCATTCATCCTTTTTTAAACCAGGATTACACTGAAGAAGATGAATAATAAACAGTATTTTAATCATTTTCTTCAGTGTAATCCTGGTTCAGAAAAATTGATGAGCAATTTGTATTGACCGACTATTTTGGATGTACGCTTTAGAAATGCACCCTAGAACATTCGCCATGATTAATTACAACAAACTCATACGATGCGTATTGATTGCATATATTTCCTGTTTTTGTGTAAGTGTTTGCTTTTCTCAAATACTCACACAAAAAAATAAGAATAAGAGTGACAAAATCAAACGTATCGTGTCGTTAGCGCCTTCATTAACAGAAAGTATCTATTTGCTCGAAATGGGTCCATATCTGGTGGGAAACACGATTTATTGCAATAAACCAGACGATGCAAAAACGAAAAAACGTGTTGCATCAGTTGTAGATGTAAATATTGAAGCAGTTGTCCGGCTTAATCCCGACCTGATTGTCGCAACGCATTTAACCGATCATCGTGCGATTAAGAAATTTAAATTGTTAGGGATTGACATTTGTTCTTTTGCCCAGCCTTACAATTTTAATCAAATGGCAAAACAATTGATTGATTTGGGACAAAAGTTAGGACAAAAAGAACTGGCAGAAAAACTTGTTGCCAGGGCACAAAACAGAATCAATTTATTGACAAGCCAACTGAATCCTGGTCGCACACAAAAAGTCTTTGTTCAATTGGGTGCAAGACCACTGTATGCAGCAACCAATGAAAGTTTTGTCAATGATTTGGTTACACTTGCAAAAGGAATCAATATTGCAGCCAATCAAAAAAATGGAATCTATAGCAAAGAACAAGTCCTTGCTGAAAACCCGGATATCATCCTGATAACTTCTATGGGCATGACTGGTGATGATGAAAGAAAAAGATGGCTGCGGTTCGATTCATTAAAAGCAGCAAAGTCCAGACGCGTCCATATTATCGACTCCGAGCTGTTTTGCAGCCCGACAGTCGTATCTTTTGCAGATGCACTTCAGCAATTGATACACTTGCTTCATCCGCAATTAGACCGGAACAATATCCATGAATCAAAAAGCCATTAAATGGGGCATCACATTAAGCTTTTTACTCATCATACTCTTTAGTGTTTGTTTGATTGCACTCGCTATGGGGACAATTAACATCTCCATCAATCAACTGATTGGAATATTTTTCAATCAGGTTGAAAGTACCGAATATACAATTTTAATGGAAATTCGCTTGCCCCGCATACTCGTAGGGATAGCCGTAGGTGGCGCATTAAGTCTTGCTGGCGTGATTCTTCAGGCAGTTTTTCGGAATCCTTTGGTTGAACCTTATACGCTGGGTATCTCAGGCGGTGCGGCATTGGGTGTCAGTATCAGTATTGTATTCTCGTTAAATCAAACTTATGCGCTGTCACTTCCTTTTTTTGGAATGATGGGTGCTGGGCTTGTCATACTTGCAATTTACAGTCTCAATGCCTTTGGCATGGTGCATCATATGCAGCGTTTACTTCTCATTGGCGTGATGATTAGTTTCATTTCGAATTCTTTATTTATGCTGATTATATCCCTGTCCAAGTCTGAACAAATGCACAGTATCATGTTTTGGACAATGGGCTCACTCGAAGAACCAAATCGTGCGCTTGTTTATTGCCTGTTGATCGTTTCTTTACTTGGCTGTCTGATTACATCCATATTTTCTGTTGACTTAAATGTACTATCACTCGGAGAAGCGGATGCCTTTCATTTAGGTCTCCATGTTGAGCGTATTCGTAATATATTACTGATTATGGCATCGATACTGACTGGTTTTTGTGTGGCAATTTCTGGAATCATTGGTTTTGTAGGTCTGGTCGTGCCACACTTTGTCAGGTTATTCTTTGGTTCCGATCATCGAACAGTTGTCACTGCGAGTTATCTCGTAGGCGCTATTTTTCTGATTCTTTGTGATTTATTGGCAAGGACAATTATCTCCCCGCTGGAATTACCTGTTGGGATTGTAACAGGACTTGTGGGCGGTGTGATTTTTATCTATGCACTGGTAAAGAGATGAACACTTTATCCCAAAAAACGATTTTATCTGTCAATCAATTATGTTGTTGGCAGTCACCACACTTTCAATTAAAGGATCTTTCTTTCCATATTTCAGAAGGCTGTTGTGTTGGCATCATTGGCCCCAATGGTTCTGGAAAAACAACCCTGCTGGAAGCAGTTACCGGATTTCTTCCGGCAATCAGTGGGGAAATTCAGTATTGTCAACACCCAATAAAAACTTTCAACCAGAACGATTTATCCAAAGAAATTGCCATTGTGCTCCAATCAACAGAGCTTGATCAATCGATATTAGTTGAAGATTATATTCTGTTGGGCCGAAATCCTTATAGAAAACACTGGCAATTCTGGGAATCAGAACAGGACATCCAGATGGCAGAAACAGCAATGAAAATCACACAAATTGAATCATTACGATATCGTCAGATCAATGCACTGAGTGGGGGAGAAAAGCAATTGGTTCGAATTGCACGCGCTCTGGCTCAAGATCCAAAATTGTTTTTGCTGGATGAACCAACCAATCATTTGGATATTGCACATCAGTTGCAAATCCTTTCATTATTAAATCGGCTCAAACGCGAAAAGAATATGTCCATAATGATTGTATTGCATGACCTTAATCTTGCCAGTGAATTCTGTGATAAACTTATCCTGATGCAAAAGGGAAAAATATTTCGAATGGGATCTGCAAAAGAAGTTTTGACATATCAAAATATTGAAGCTGTATATCATACACGTGTTGTTGAAGGAGAAAATCCGATTTCAAAAAAACCTTATGTATTTTTAGTTTCTGAGGACAAACAATTGGAAAGGTCTGAGTCTAAGTAAACCCCTTTTGAATGTGCAGGATAAACTACCATGCCAGTAACAAACGAATTATTGATCAAAGCCAACAAAGCCTTTCAAAATAATAATATTTTTCAAGCGCATGATTTCTTTATAAAAGCCCTACAAGCAGACAGTAAAAACGCAACGCTTCATAGTAATCTCGGTGCTTGCTATATTGAAATGAAACAGTGGCGGAAAGCCTTTGAGCATTTTCAGATTGGCCTGGAACTTGATTGTAATCATGCTGGCATTCATACCAATTTATCTCAGGCCTATCGACTCATTGGGTGTATGTCAAATGCAGTGGATCATATCAAAAAAGTGATTGCCCTTGAACCCAATTCAACTGTCGCACAAAGCAATTTATTATTGTACCTTAATTATTGTCCAAATATTTCTTCTGAAGAACTATTTGCGTTTCATAAACAGTGGGGAAATTATTTTTCCATCAAACCAAAAAATAAACTGATATTTTCAAATTTTCCAGATCCAGATCGTCCCATTCGATTGGCTTATATTTCACCCGATTTTCGGGGGCATCCGGTGGGATATTTTATTGAACCCGCTTTGTTACAATATAATAAAAAACAATTTGAAATATATTGTTATGCCCATGTGCCCAGGCCAGATAAAACCACGATGGTTATTCAAAGACATGTGGATAAATATTATCAGATCCACACCATGGATGACAAGCAAGTTGCCAATCAAATCCAGGCAGATGGTATTGATATTCTGGTCGATCTTGCCGGTCATACGGCCAATAGCCGAATTCGTGTATTGACCTATCAACCTGCTCCGATCCAGGTGACCTACTTAGGGTATCCAACAACCAGTGGACTGAAACATATTGATTATCGCCTGACAGATACTGTGATAGAGGCGAAAGACGCCTCCAATTTATGGTATACAGAACAATTCGTTTACCTGGAGCCCTATTTTTTTTGTTTTTCTGCTCTTGATAACAGGATTTCCATTTCTCAGCTGCCTTCATTACAAAACAAAGACTTTTGTTTTGGTGCCTTCCACAATACATCAAAAGTATCTGATATGATAATCAAACTTTGGTCAACAGTGCTTTCGCAAATCCCTGAATCAAAAATATTGCTTCAGGCAGCAGCTTATGATGACCCTGATATTGTGAGATATTTTCAGTCCTGCTTTGAAAAATATGGCATAAAAAAAAGTCGAATTCAGTGCATTGGAAAACTGCCATTTGAACAATACTTAAGGTTGCATCATCAAATAGATATGATGCTAGATACACAACCCTGGACAGGTCATACAACATCATGCCATGCCCTATGGATGGGGATTCCAATTCTGACACTTGCTGGAAATCGATATGCATCCCGCATTGGTCAACGTTTGAATCATGCGCTTAATTTACCGGAATGGATTGCGAAAGACCACGACGATTATGTGAAAAAAGCGGTTCAGTTCTCAAAAGATCGTAAAAGATTGGAATCCTTGCGAAAGAATATGCGAACCCGAATCAGAGAATCAGGAATAAGTCATCAAACACAATATGTCAATTCATTGGAATACGCTTTCAGAAAACTATGGGTTAACTGGTGTGAGACAAGGAGAACATCATGAATCAATCAACAGCGCGCATGCCATATGAAATGAAAAAGGCCATTGCACATTTTGAAAACCAACAATATGAGTTCGCTCAACAGCAATGTGCGTATATTCTATCAAGAAATCCCAATCATCCGGATGCCTTGCATTTACTTGGACTCATCGTATCAAAAATAGGCCGCATAGATCAGGCCATCCAGCTCATTCAACAGGCGATCCAGATTTATGATTCAGACAGTGTATATCACAGTAACCTGGCTGTTTTTTTAGCAAGGAGCGGGGCATTTGATCAATCCATTTTTCATTACCAAAAAGCATTAACACTGAAACCTGATGATCCTGAGATACTCAATAATCTTGGCATGGCGTTGTATTATCAAAAAAAACATGAACAAAGTCGTGATTACTTTATTCGGGCTCTGGCTGTAAAACCAGGTTACCATGAAGCCAATATACATTTGTCAATGGTTTATGAATCACTTCACCAATTGGATAAAGCCATTAACTGCTGTCAACATGTAATTAAGGTATCTGACAATTGTAATCAATTGGCAATGGCATTCAATCAATTGGGAAACTTATATCTCAAAAAATCACAGATTGATGATGCGATCAATGCATATCAAAATGCACTCAACAATAACACCGAATTGCATCAAATTTGGAGCAATTATTTACTCGCTCTTAACTATGATCCAAAACAATCACCGCATGTGATATCGCAAGAACATAAAAGGTGGGGGGAACAGATTTCTCACGTTCATTTAGCCCAATCGCTTCATGCCAATATACCCGATCCGCATCGCCCCATTCGGGTAGGATATCTTTCGCCGGATTTGAAGAGGCATCCTGTATCATTCTTTGTGGAACCATTGCTGAAATTTCATCAAAACGTTGACATTTATTGCTATGCAGACATTCAAACTCCCGACCAGGTAACACATCGACTGTCAAACTATAACAATTCCTGGCAAAATATAAGTGGCAATAGCAATGCGGCGGTGATCGAACAAATTCGAAAGGATGGGATTGATATATTAGTCGATCTGGCCGGTCATACTGCAAAAAATCGATTAAGTATTTTTGCAGCAAAGCCAGCACCGATTCAGATATCCTATTTAGGCTATGCCAACACCACTGGCTTACAAACAATGGACTATCTGTTGACAGACTCGTGCCTCGACACTGTTGAATGCAATGCCCTTTATACTGAAGAATTAATTCGTATTGATCCTTGTTTTTGTTGTTATCAACCACCAGATATCTCAATAGAAATATCCGAATTACCTGCTTTGACAAATCATTATTTAACATTTGGGGCATTTCACAATCTCAGTAAAGTATCTGAGAATATTTTGTCTTTGTGGTCTGACGTACTGAAATCCATTCCAGCAAGTCGTTTGATTATTCAATCCATCACCTTGTCTGACACGTCAAATATTCAGAAATACAAACAATGGTTTACATCAAGGGGAATTGATTCAAATCGGATTGAATATCTGGCCTATCAGCCTTTTGAACTGTATTTAAAAAAGCATCATGATGTTGACATCTTGCTCGATACCCAACCCTGGTCAGGGCATACAGTTGCCTGTCATGGTTTGTGGATGGGCGTTCCTATGCTAACGATTGAAGGAAAAACCCGTGCTGGAAGAATGGTTGCAAGTATTCTAAAAACAGTGGGTTTGCTAGAATGGATAACAAATACACATGCCAGCTATATAGAAAAAGCGATTTTTTGGTCAAAATCATTGACGCAATTGGCAGAGTTGAGAAAAGAGATTCGTAGCAGACTGATTAATTCTTACTTATATGATGGCAGCGTATTTACGCAAAAGATTGAAGATATATATCGAAATGTTTGGAAAAGATGGTGTCATGATAAAAAGGGACGAATATAATTGATTCGTCCCTTATGTTCATTAATTATTCCTGATCAGATCGACACTCACTGTCATACATCACATTAAAACCAAAACTGTTTGCAATACATTCATTTGAATAGGTTCGTTCATTGCATCCACAAACAGGTGAATACAGCATAAAGCATTCAAATGGTCGTGGTGTGCAGATTCCTGTTTCATTGTCACAAGCGCCGACTTGTTTTTTGCAGAATGCATCTGAATCACACTCTGAATTATCTTTACAGGGTCTGACTGGCATTAATTCAAGTTTTATTTCATTCATACCAGATTTCAAATGGATATCCTGTTCATAAGGTTCAAAATTGCCTGCTTCAACTCTCAATATATATCGAATGAGTGGCAAATCATCAAATTTGAACTGTCCCGAATCATCAGTTTCAGTCGTTAAAGATTGAAACAATGTCGCATCATTGGCTTGCGGAATCAATACCACCAATGCACCAGGAATACCAACGATACAATCACTGATATTTGGATCACAGTCTACAGAACCATCTAAGACCATGCCTGTCAATATCGCACTTTCTTCACGCGGTTTAAGATCAATATTAATTTCATTGACCTGGCCTGCAAGAATTGTAACAGGTTGCTCCCATCTTCCCCAATCTGCAGCCTCAACAGACATTTGGTACTCACCAGATTTCAGTGATTCAAAAGCATAGTGGCCATTTTCATTCGTGCGAGTCATTAATGGTTCGACCATGTAATCGATATTTCCATCTGAGATGATTTCGCCGATCAGATTGCGCGGTGTCAGCATGACTAACGCATCCACAACTGGAGAGATACAGCCGAGACCGGTTGCATCGTCACACTCAGGCATAACGCCATTGACAACTCCTTTCAACGATGCTTCAGCAGAATATGGAATCAGGTAAACGTTCTTAATTGTGGGCTCATCCTGAACAATGCCAATCTCACCTTTCCATGCCTGATATCCGTGCGAACGAACGATAATGGAATATTTTCCAACTGGCAAACGTTCAAAGAAATAAGTGCCATCGTCATTGGATTGCGTTTTGAACTCTTCAGGTGGATAGAGTTCATCTGAAGACAACATTTGAACCAGATAAATGTCTGCACCTGCGATTGGCTGTGTCGTATCTGTGGCATTCACTGTGGTATCCACAGCACGATAAACGATTCCTTTAAGAGCCCCATATTCCGGTTCAGGACGACACATTCCATGATGAAGTATATTGATCCCTTCAAATGCTGCGAAGCATTCATTGCTATAGGTCTTGCCATCACAACCACAAACAGGTGATGCATATTCAGGACATACATCAGGACGCGGTCGGCACATGCCATCACCTTCACACTCACCTGTTGGCTTTGCACAGTAATCGCTTTTTGAGCAGTCTAAACTGCTTTCACAAAGCATTGCAGGAATCAGTTCGAAATTGCGCTCATTTGGTCCTTCTTGAATATCAATATTTTCAGTGCGCCCTTGATATTTCTCGGCTTCAATGTGAATGATATATCGGCCTGATGGAATATCCATGAATTCATAGAAACCATGTTCATCGGATGCTGTAAAATAAGGATGAACATTGTCAATGCCAAGTTCCGGAATCAATTCGATGCGTGCTTTTGGAACCGGAAGAATACAATCGGCACCTGCATCGCAATCCACAAGGCCATCTAAAATTTGGCCTTTGATATGGGCAATGGGTCTCATTGGAAAAAGAAGAATATCCATTTCTTGTTCCAACTCTTTGATATGAATGTTTTCTTTTCGTTCCTGATATCCTTCAGCCCGAACTTTCATGACATACTCACCTGTGGGTATTCCCATCAGTTTATACATACCATGATCATCAGATGTTGTCTCCAGATTAGGAATTTGCAAACTGCTGTCAGGTGTTAAGAAATATAACTGAATATGTGCGCCAGCAATGGGTACAATACATCGTTCGCTATTGTTATCACATCGAACCGAACCATCACGAACCATACCTTTAAGCATGGCCTCTCCAGTAAAGTGCTCAAGAAAAATATCCTTTTCCACTGTTTCGCCGGCTGGAACATAAATATGGATTTCAAAAGGTTGATATTTATCTGCGCGAACAGTTAATTGATATTCCCCTGATGGAATATCCTTGAAAAAGTATTGTCCCTGTTCATCAGTTTCAGTTCTGACTGGAGCAATCCATATGGAATTTTTCATGGAAACTAGAATTACCGAAGCATTGGGAACAGGAATCATTTGTCCTGCTATTGTATTGCCATCAAACACATGGCCTTTTAATGCAGAAACTTCGCTTTCTGGTAATAATGTAATATCTTGAACAGTTTCTTGGCCTGGTGGAATTTCGATAAAGCCTTCCCAGGGTTTAAACATGTCGGCACGAGCGGTTATTTGATATTTTCCAGCAGGGATTCCTTCAAAATAATAATAACCGCGCTCATTGGTGATCGTATGAAACATGGGTTCAATATTCATGTTTGGATCGGTTGAAAAAATTGGAAGCAATGTGATATCTGCACCAGGAATGTTCATGAAACAATTGGCGCCAACACAGTTGGCTGCGCCATTAAAAACATGTCCTTTGAGTCTGCCCTGTGCTGTAATCGGTTCGAGATAAAAGGTTAAACCTTCAGATGGCACATGAACCACGTCTTCAAACTTTTCAAATCCGCGAGCACTGATTACCACATGATAATCGTTTTCAGGCACATTGAAAAAACGAAAAATACCATTTTCATCCGTATATGTTTTTGCATAGCTTTCGCCGCCAGGTAAGATGTTATCAGTAATTGCTGGATAGGCCACAACAAGTGCGCCGGGAACAGGTTTTTCACAATCACTATCCGTGCAATCATCCGTATGTGTTAAAACAATGCCTTTTACACTCAGCACTTGTTCAATCGGTTTAAGCGGCACATCGACCGGTTCGTTATCACCTGGTTTGAGTGTGATGATTTGTTTGTGAGAATGATATTTTTCCGCACTGACAATCATTTGATATTCAATTGCTGCCAGTCTAGGAAAGAAATATTTGCCCTCAGGACCGGTTTTCACATGCACACCTTTGACAACAGGCAAGATATCACCGGTTTCAGTAATTGGAAAAAGTGCGACATCTGCATTTTCAACAGGTACAAAACATTTTTCAGTACCACTCCCATCACATTTCACTGAGCCATCAAAGACCTGTCCACCCAGTGTGGCAAGGACGCCTTCAGATTTGAGAAAAACAGTATGATCAACCGATTCCCCAGGAATAACATTCACCCTATCTTTTTGACTCTCAAAATTTGGTGCATGCACGGCAACAACATATGTCACTACGCCATCGACCAGATAGCTGACTGGTAAATTCGTCAATTCATAATATCCATCTTCATTGGTTTCAGTTTCATAAGACTTTAATGGTGCAAAACTTGAACTGGCTTCAACACCATCATCAGAAGCAGCCAATGTTGGAAATGGAAAATAAGGCACTGCAACCACTTTTGCACCTGAAATCGGTTTTTTAACAACATTGGTATTTTCATCTCCTACTATCGAGAACACATGCCCTGAGATCATGGCATTTTGAGGAAATTCTTTACGTGTAAGAACAATTCGCACAAATTGCGTATCTTGATGCCAGTTCATGTATGGATCAACACAAAAACAACCTGAACCCAAATCTTGCACCATGTTGAGAAAATCATAGGCAGATTGGGCAGGATCAGAAATTGTCCACTGCATATCATCACTGTTTTCATTTTTACCATCTATCTCTATTTTTGCGCCATTTGGATTGATCACCGGCAATAGTTTATTTGACCTGGGTTTGATTACAATTTTTTGATGATAATCTTCAAATTTTTCATGATGAACAATCAGAGTGTATTCCCCCACAGGAATATCAATCATAGAAAACACACCTTTTTCGTTACTATAAACAACTTGAATAACTTCAGAATCTGTTCCATTTTCGCCAGAAGCAAGACTGACCTTCGCCCGCTGCACCGGATAATAGGTTTCCCATACCCCCGCACTGATATGTGAGGCTTTTTCCACAACTTTACCCATCAAAGCGCCAGTTTCTTCGGAAAGCTCGGGAAAAAGCACCATATTTCGTTTGCTTTCCCCGCCACCAACAACACTGACCATACTCAAGACTTTTTGAAATCCTGTTTTACTGGCCATAACAAAGTAGCGGCCTTCAGGAATGTCATCCAAAACATAGGAACCAAATTCATCTGTTTGCGTTTTTCGAAAAGGGGTTTCAGCATTCTCAGTATTTGCCCGAGTTAGATCTTCAAGAAAATTCTCTGGCATCGTCAAAATACTGACCATTGCACCAGGCAACGATTTTAACTGGCCATCCTGTCCTGGTCTGAGCACTCGACCTGAAACTTTGCCATTGATATTTTCCATTACTTTCAGTCGTACATTAATTTCGACAACAGTTTCAGGTTCCACCGCTACCTTGATTCGGGCAGAATGATACCCTTGCTGAGATACTGCCAAAACATGCTGGCCGGCCTGAAGACCTTCAAAGCGAAACGTACCATCAGCAGCGGATTTTTGAGTAAATCTTTCACCAGTTTCTGAAACACATACAATTAAGGCATCTGGGATGATACGCCATATCTCCGCATCCCCAGTGTCTTCAGTTACAACGCCTTCAATCGTGCCGCTTTCAGCCACTACAACGATCTGACCATTTGAGTCGGCTTCAGACACGTATTTCATTTGGCGCATGCCAATAAGTAATTGCATCTGATAAATGATATCTTGCAGTCCAATCTGTTTGTCTGCATTGATATCTTTCAGGTAAAGTGTTCCATCAGCGCCGATTCCTGCAAATGCATGGGGAATCAGGAACATAAATACCATCAGAATTGCCATGAAAAGTTTACACATTTGTTTCATTTTCTACCTCCTTACGTTGCAACAACGAAATGTTCGTTGCTTAATAAAAAAAATTCCAAAACAGATAATTACTCATAAATACAAGTCTGTCCCAAAAAACTTTCACAAAAAAAATTTTTCAAGAAATCATTGCCAATAATTGTTCAACAGTCAGATCATCCGCATCTGAAAGAATTTCATCATCTGGACGTCGCGAAAGAATGCGGACTGCATGTACACGATGTCTTTCTGCCTGTTGTTGATCCTTGATTTGCAGATAAATCACTGATAAATGGTAATGTGCCAAAACAAAATCAGATTGTAAATATAACGTTTTTTTGTAATCCTGAATCGCCAGTTCAAGTTCTCCATTTTCTTCATGGATCAGCCCTTTGAGATAATATGCCTCAACATGTAATGGATTATGATCTATTGCTGATATACAAGCCGAATTTGCATTGTCAAGATCACCACTATTGGCATATACTCTGGCAAGTTGATACCATACTTCGGCATCATTTGGTTTTTTATTTAAATATGATTGAAATTGATTGATGGCTTGAATGTAGTTTCTATCTTTTGCAAATTGGTTTGCCTGCTCAAGTATTGACTGTGGAGATAGGACAGGTTTGGGTTTTGGGGATAATCCAGGTTGAAAGCGAACAGCTTTTTTGGTTACAGTTTTTTTGGGATAACTGACAGGCTGCGGTTTAGTTTTTGGGGGAGATACCATTTTTTGATAAATAAACGTACCGGAATATTGTTTTGAAACAAATGGTGTTTCCCCCATATAGCCAGCTTCTGATGCCCCGATATTAAAATAACCCAAAGGCAGCAAACATTGATAAAATCGTTTCAATACTTCAGCAATAACATTATCAGATAAATAGATAGCAACATTACGCCATAGAATTAAATCCATCGCATGTGTGCAGGTAGAAAGCGCAGGATAGACCGGTTCTTTCAGGTTCAAATATGAAAACATCACTCGTTTTTGAATATCTTCTCTAATACGATACAAATCACCTTCTTTTGTAAAATATGTTTGGATAATATTATCTGGTGTCTGGCGAAGTGACCATTTGCGATACAGACCATTGATGCCCTTTTTTATCGATGGTTTATTGATATCTGTTGCTAAAATAAAAATACGCCATAACTTTATTTCTGACCCCAACAGTTGATCTAACAGTATTGATAATGAGTAAGGTTCTTCACCTGTGGAACATCCGGAACTCCAGATACGCAAACTTTTATCTTTTTGATGACGCTTGATAATTTCAGGGAGAACTTGCTGTCGAAGTGCCTGGAACAAGAGTTTTTCTCGAAAAAAATAGGTTTCTCCAACGATAATTGTATCAATAAATAAATCCCATACCGGGCTATTTGTTTGCTGCTGCACTAGTTTTTGGTACAGCGAATTGACATCAGGTGCGGCTCTTTTTTTCAACATAGAATTAATGTGACGCTGAAGCTCTGTGCGTCGCCTGGGTCCAAAAAATATGCCGGTACGTTCATGAGTGATCTGTTGAAATCTTATGAATTCGGCATCTGATAATAAAGTTTCTATCGGGGGTTTGTTATTGAGTGCTTGCATAGTTATTCATCCTGAAAGTTAAAATAAGTAGGCGGTCATAAGTTTTCGGGTATAAAAAAGTTTTATCACTTAAGCAAAAAAAGAATTGTAATCAGGCTAGAATGTACGATCTCGGCAATTGCATGAACAGTGTAGGGCTAAAGCCCATAGCCGTCAGGCTAAGGCAAACGTAAATTTTTCAACAGTTCGTGTAGGGGCGAACCTTATGTTCGCACTCGAACTCCGATACAATGATCAAGGTCCGAAATCATGATTGCCTGTCAACCTGCAGAGACGAACGACTGTGTGTCTCCCATCACTGCTGAATTAGTACCTGGCATGTTGCTGAGAAGATATTGGTTGATTCATTGCATCAGCCGCAACTAATGATAAAGTCTGAATCCTTAAAAGCTCTGCTTTCATTTCCTCAAGTTGATCACTATCAATGCCAGTTACCTGGTAGATTGATTGCCAGTCATAGTTGTTATTACGCATATTCTCAACAATTGCGATTTTGGATTTAAGTTCACCTTTAAGCTCACCTTTAAGCTCACCTTCCATTCTACCTTCCATTCTACCTTCCATTCTTAATTCATCCAAAGCACGTATCATATGCTTACCTCCTTGTTTTTCCTTATAATTATGCCGGATCATTTGAACAAATTCTTTAAATGTCTCATATTTTTGAGTTGTTGCAATATAAATAAAAAAGATTTTTGAATAATTAAGTCCTTGATCTTGAGACAGGAGACTAAAAGTATCAATCAAGGGCTGGAACAATTCTTTCAGGCACCCTTTAAAATGCGCTTGAATTAACAGGTGGGCAATCTTGATTTTGATTGCACCTTTGAATTCAAGGG
>Ga0272440_1000146_pt1 | contig 59194 bp, 45 predicted proteins | sample SSMMMBAug17_FD_192440 | JGI IMG/M metagenome (GOLD analysis project Ga0272440, IMG submission 192440) | Marine sediment archaeal communities from Little Sippewissett salt marsh, Falmouth, MA, United States - SSM-MMB-Aug17 | ecosystem: Environmental > Aquatic > Marine > Wetlands > Sediment ... | reverse complement strand
TCTATGGTATTCCAGATAAGGTTCCCATAACTGAGGACATGGCCCAAAAACCAATCAGTCCCTATGGTCGAAGTAAATTAATGGTGGAACAGATGCTGCAAGATAGTGAATATGCATATGGTATCAAACATATTATCCTCAGGTATTTCAATGCCGCAGGTGCGGATCTTTCAGGAGATATTGGTGAATGTCATGATCCGGAAAACCATATTATTCCACTATTGCTAAAAACAGCAATGGGTAAAAATCCATATTTTACAATATTTGGCACCAATTTCCCCACAAAAGATGGCACGCCTGTTCGGGACTATATTCATGTAACCGATCTTGCCATGGCGCACCTGATGGCATTGAATAATCTTTTAATCAATAATCAGAGCCAGGCATTCAATGTTGGATCGGAACAGGGGCATTCTGTCAATGAACTTATTGAAATGGTTAGAAAAGTAACCCATGCCAATTTAATGCTCAAAGAAGGTCCGCCTGATCCAGGTGATCCACCTGAATTGGTGGCAGATGCGACCAAAATAAAAAAAAAATTGAATTGGACCCCCCAATTCTCTGATATTGAAACACTGGTTCAATCAGCATGGTCATGGTACGTAAAATGCGGTCAATAGCTTTGCTGAATTGGGTCAGACCAAAAACATATTTTCAACCCACTGATTTTAATACAAATTAAAAAATAGAACCACCATTTTTAGATCTTAAAAGGCCTATTTTGCCCCCAAAAATACAGTAGAGCAGAATTATTCGTTGCTGACGAAATCGGTTTTGACAGGCTTGAGCGGCTTGAGCAGGAGTTATCAAGGGCGTTACAAAAATAATGTGGGGTATTCAATTGGCAATTAACAAAATGACATTATAGAAAAACTAGTTGAAGTCTTTCCATTTGGAATTGCTGATGAGGTTATTTTGAATTTCTGCTGAAAGCTACTCGGGTAATGGACAATACGACTATATTATATAACGCTCTTTTTAGAGCCTAAAAGAGCGTTATAGCCCAAAATAACAGCCATTTTTTATAATAAATTATCATAATTTAAATGCGTTAGCCTGGTCCGACCCCGATACTCATTTTTTTTTTCTTGACAAAAAAAATAGATTGAATAAATTGTTTTTAACCTAACGACCGGTCGGTTGATTTAAGGAGCTATATGAATCATGGAAAATATGAAAGAAAAAATAAAAACAGTATCCATTGAATTATTCTTTAGAAAAGGATATTTTGCGACCAGTATGAATGAAATTGCGCGAGGAAGTGGCATTCAGAAAGCCAGCATTTATTATCATTATGCCAGTAAAGAAGATCTGCTTTTTAGCATTCTTGAAACAACCATGAATGATTTGACAGCTTATTTAAAAAACAACCTATCAGGTGTCCGAAACATTGAAGAAAAAATGAGAGTTGCTGTTCACAGCCATGTCAGATTTCATCTTGAACGACAAAAAGAAAATTTTATTGCCAACAGTGAACTTCGCGGCCTTTCTCCTGAGCATTACCAAGTGATTGTTAAAAAACGTGATGAATATGAAAGCATTTTCCAAGACATTATCGGTGAAGGTACTGAAAAAAATGTTTTTTCAAATATCGATGTAAAAATATTGTCATACGCAATATTAACTTTGTGTACAGCAGGTGCTTCATGGTTCAAACCATATGGCCGTTTGACTGTTGATGAAATTGCAATTATTTATGAAAACTTTATCATCAATGGATTAAAACAATAATTTATAAGGTTCATCACTGAACATCGGTATAAATACATTTTTGTTCGTCTGACGACGTTGATTTTTTAAGAAACTAACGACCGGTCGGTAAAATGATATCATTTAATGATGAAAGGAGGAAATTTTGGATTTTGATGTCACCAAAGAGCAAGAAATGATTCGGAAAGAAGTCCGGAAATTTGCTCAAACCGAAATTGCACCCATTGCTTTAGCTTTGGATGAAAATGAAAAATTTTCTGTGGAACTCACAAAAAAAATGGGTGAAATCGGATTGTTTGGAATGTTTGTTCCAGAAAAATATGATGGTCAGGAAATGGACTATCTATCGTATATTATTGCTGTAGAGGAAATTGCACGTGTTGATGGTTCACAGGCTGCGACAGTCGCTGCAGGCAACTCACTAGGCATTGGCCCTTTGTATTATTTTGGAACTGAAGATCAAAAAAAGAAATATCTTCCACCCCTTTGCAAAGGAGAATCGCTATGGGGATTCGGTCTTACTGAACCCACAGCTGGTTCTGATGCTGGTGGAAGCAAAACGACTGCTGTCAAAGATGGAAATGAGTGGATTTTGAATGGTTCTAAAATATTTATCACCAATGCTGCCAGTGAAATGTCATTGGGGGTTACTGTTCAGGCAGTAACTGGAACACAACAAAATGGAAAGCCTGAATACACCTGCTTTATTGTAGAGCATGGTATGAAAGGCTTTAAAGCTAATCCAATGCATCAAAAAATGATGTGGCGGGCTTCCAACACAGCGGAATTATTTTTTGATGATGTGCGGGTGCCAGAATCCAATATTCTCGGAAAACCTGGAGATGGATTTCATCAAATGCTCAAAACCCTTGATGGTGGCCGGCTTTCTATTGGTGCTATGGGACTGGGTGGTGCCCAGGGCGCATATGAAATGGCCTTGAAATATGCCAAAGGACGCGAACAATTTGGTCAGCCGATCAGTAAATTTCAAGCAGTGGCATTTAAACTGGCAGACTGTGCGATGGAAATTGAGTGCGCCAGAAATTTAATGTATAAAGCCTGCTGGCTGAGAGATCATAAACGACCTTTTGAAAAAGAAGCAGCAATGGCAAAACTATATTGCTCCGAATTGATGGGAAGAGTTGTGAATCATGCGGTTCAAATTTATGGCGGTTATGGCTTAATGAAAGAATATCATGTAGAACGTTTTTATAGGGATCAAAAACTGTTGGATATTGGCGAAGGAACATCCGAAGTTCAACGCATTGTTATTTCTCGATATATTGGATGTTAAGGGATGATAGATGCGTCATTAAATGAGATAAGGGGGAGTTATGAGCACAAATAAAACGTTTTGGGAAAATGAAGAAAAAAAATTAGATGCGCGTGTCCATGAGGCCACCTGGCCAGGTGGACAAAAAGCAGTGAATCGTTTAAAGCAACAAGGTAAACGTCCGGTACGAGATTTAATTCAGGAATTAATTGACCCGGGAACTCAATTTTTTGAACTAAGCCGCATTGCTGGCTTTGGTGTCAATTATCCGGGAATTGATGATGTTCCTTGTGCTGGCCTTGTTACAGGTATTGGAAAAATCTATGGCAATTGGGTAATGATTTTTGGTAATGACAGCCGTGTCAAAGCAGGTGCCTATTTTCCAATAACTTTAAAAAAACATATTCGCGCGCAAGCCATTGCAGAACAATGCGGGCTTAACTGTGTTTATATTGCAGATTCAGGAGGTGCGTTTTTACCAATGCAGGCAGATGTTTTTCCAGATGATGGTCATTTTGGTTCCATGTTTTACAATATGGCTCGCATGTCTGCAAAAGGAATCAAGCAAATTACCATGAGCACAGGCGGTAACACCGCTGGTGGCGCTTATATTGTATTTATGGCCTGCCAGTCAGTAATGATAGATAAAATGTCATATTCTTTTCTGGGGGGGCCACCATTGGTAAAAATGGCCACAGGGGAAGAAATCACTGCGGAAGAATTGGGCGGTGCCAGAGTGCATACACATGTTTCAGGCGGTTGTGATCATTTTTGTGGGAATCAATCAGAAGCGATTCAAAAGGTAAGAGAAATTCTGGCTTTGGAACCTCCTCAAAAAATTCAATTACATCGGTATACAGAAATGCCACCAACAGTTGACGAACAATGTATTTATGACCTTTTGCCTTCAGCTTCGCATCAGGGGATTGATGGCCGAAAATTCTTGGAAGCCATTGCAGATGATAGCTATTTTATTGAATATAAACAACATTATTCTCCTGGACGCGGTGATAATATTTTGGCGGGTAAAATAAGAATAAAAGGCATCCCAGTAGGTGTTATTGCTTCGAATTCTGTAGGAATTATCTTTGCTGAAGCCGCTCAAAAAGCTGCGGAATGGATTGTCCGGTGTTCTCAGGAAAAAATACCCTTACTATTTGTACAAAATGCACCGGGTTATATGGTTGGATCAGAGTCAGAACATCAAGGTATTGGCAAATATGGATCTGATATGGTTCGTGCTGTTTCTTGTGCACAAGTTCCGCGTATACAACTGGTTATCGGACCTGATAATGGTGCCGCAAATTATGGCATGTGCGGACGTGCCTATCGACCTCATTTTTTGTTTACAACCATGCGGGCGCGTACAGGTGTTATGAGTGGAAGAAGTGCTGCTGGTGTGCTTCTTTCAATCGAAGCAAAAAAGCGTGAAGCATTGGGAAAACCAATGACTGATTCGGAAAAACAAACTTTTCGTGAAAAATTGATTGATAAACATGATAGTGAAGCGCATCCTTTTTTTTGTGGCTCCCGTATCTTGAATGATCGCGTATTAAAATTTTCAGAAATTCGTGATTGGTTGGCAATGGCTTTTGAAGTAAGTCTATTAAAACCCATTGGTAATCCAGCCTTTGGAAATGTCAGATTTTAATCAATATAAGGAGAAAAAGATATGAGTGAACATAATTATTGGAAAATATTTCCACGTATGCCTAAGAAGGTAACCATCGGTGATATTACCATTCGTGATGGTTTTCAGCATGAGGAAAAATTTATCTCCACTGAAGCAAAAAAGTTTTATCTTGAAGAATTAATTTTTGCAGGATGTCGAAATATTGAAGTCTCCAATTTAGGAAATCCATATATTATGCCTCAATTCAAAGATGCTGAAGAACTTTTAACGCATCTTAGAAGTGATCGATTTAAAAAGAAATGTGAAAGAAAAGGCGTGAATTATAATGATATCTGTCTGACCTGTATTACCATTCGTGAAAAATCTGTTGACAGAGCTATTGCTTTAAAGGAAAAAGGAATTGGGCCAGATCGTGTATTAATGATGGTTTCTACTGAAGAAGAACATCATTTTGCCAACTCTGCCCTCACATTGCCTGAATATTGGAAAGAGTGCGAGCGGGCGATCAAAAAATGTACTGATGCGGGGATTAAAATGTGCGGCACAGTCAGTACCATATGGGGAAGCCCTATTGGTGGTGCAACCGATATGAAAGATGCTGTTGAATTTAGCAAACGATGGCTTGAAATCGGGGCATCAGATATTGAACATGCAGATCATGATGGCAGTGCTTCTGCACCAGATGTTTATCGTTATTTCTCCATGATTCTGGATGAAATTCCAGATACCCAATTACATATTGCGCACTTTCATGAAACCAAGCGTGTGGCATCAGCTTCTGTATTGGCAGCACTTCAAGCAGGGATTACCCATTTTGAAGCTACCCTTGGGGGCTTAGGGGGACAACCAGCAAATTTTCTTGATGATTGTCCGGTTAAAGGTACAGGTGACTACTATTATAATGATCCGCGCTATGTAGGGCTGGTTACCCTGGAAGATACGCTGGTACAAATCGACGAAATGGGCATTGAACATGGTTGGGATGTTGATCGTGTCTTGTGGCTGGGTAAACAGATGGAAAAAACCATTGGCCGACGACTTCGTTCAGAAGCCATTTTCAATGGAAGGACCCTGAAAGAAGGATATCCCAAATTTGCTCGCCCGGGTCTGAAACAATTAAAAGAAAAATATGGAGAAAAACCAGGTCAGCTTCTTCCCAAAGAATGGGGAGAAAAGGCTGTGCTTCCTGAAAAATATCGCCCTTAGCGATGAATATATGGAGAATAATTATGGAAACAAAAGATCAGGTACCCCATATTAATGTGGATTATTTTGAAAATCTCACTGGAAATATTTCTGGTTCCAGTCAAACAAATATGGATGAAATAGGACTTCGGATAAAAAAATTAAGAGAAGAAAAAGGCCTGTCATTGGATGATCTTTCATCAAGAACAGGCTTTGATCCTGAATTACTGAAAAAAATTGAAACCAAAGAAATATTTCCACAGCTGGGAATGGTGATTAAACTTTCCAAATCTCTGGATGCGGCCTTTGGACAGGTAATTTGTGGATCAGGTGATAAACCATATGCAATTACACGATTAAAAGATCAAAAAGCCATTTCGCGATCAACATCAAAAAAGGGTGGCAAAGAAGTGTATTCTTATAAAGGCCTTGCACCAGAAGTTAAAGGCCGAAGTATGGAACCTTTGATTGTTCAGCTTCAAGAAACATCTGAAAAAGAAATTTCAACGCATGATGGAGAAGAATTTATTTATGTTCTTAATGGCACAGTTCTCCTTGAATTGGGTAAAGATCATTATGAATTAGCCCCTGGTGATACAGCTTATTATCTATCCAATATCCCCCATTGGATCGCATCCAAAAATGGAAATGCAACCATACTGGCTGTTATTTATGGAAAATAAACGTTCAGGGGATATAATCTCTGTACGACAGAATATGCCCCCACAATTCATCAGGGAGACAAAAACATGGAAAAACTGCTCTGGCAACCATCTGAAGAACAGATAAAAAAAACCAATATGTATGCGTTTATGACTGAGGTCAATCAAAAATATAACCATAACTTTCAAACATATAAAGAACTCTGGCAATGGTCTGTGGAGAATATTTCTGAGTTTTGGGCGCAAATGTGGGATTTTGCAAAAATTATTTCATCAAAAAAGGCCGATCTGATCATTGACGATGTCAATAAAATGCCAGGCGCTCAATGGTTTTCAGGCGCACGACTCAACTTTGCTGAAAATTTACTCAGATACATTGATGATCACCCAGCGATCGTTTTTCTTGGCGAAAACCAGGTTTATCGGAGATTGACTTATGCAAAATTGCATGATGACGTTGCCAGGCTGGCCAGGTCTTTAAAAGAAGTTGGGGTGAAAGTCGGAGATCGTGTTGCAGGCTTTGTGCCCAATATGCCTGAATCCATTATTGCGATGCTGGCCAGTGCCAGTATTGGTGCAACATGGTCTTCCTGTTCTCCTGATTTTGGCATTAAAGGTGTTTTGGACCGGTTTGGTCAAATTAAACCCAAAGTTTTGTTTACAGCCAATGGTTATTATTTCAAAGGGAAAAAAATTGACAGCCTCGAACGAATTGAAAATATTTTGAAAAAGATTGATTCAGTGGAAAAGGTTGTGGTTATCCCTTATACAGAGAAAGAACCAGATATCAGTCGTATACCGCATTCAATAGGATATAATGAATTTATTTCTTCAAGAACAGGCCAAGAAATCGCGTTTGAACAATTACCCTTTGATCACCCTCTTTATATTATGTATTCTTCTGGAACAACAGGTTTACCAAAATGCATGGTACAAAGTGCTGGTGGTATTCTTATTCATCAAATGAAAGAACATCTGCTTCATACTGATCTAAAACGTGAGGACAATATCTTTTATTATACCACTTGTGGATGGATGATGTGGAACTGGCTTGTTTGTGGACTTTCTATTGGTGCGACAATCATTTTATATGATGGTAATCCATTTCATCCAGGTCCGGAAGCCTTATGGCAGATGGCCCAGGATGAAAAAATATCTGTTTTTGGGACCAGTGCTGGATATATTTCTGCTTTGATGAATTCTGGTTTCAAACCAAAACATTATTTTAATCTTTCATCCCTTAGAACGATTTTGTCAACAGGTTCACCATTGTCTATGGAAGGATTTGATTTTATATATCAAGCGGTTAAACAGGATTTGCAACTGGCATCAATATCTGGTGGCACAGATATCAATGGTTGTTTTGCTTTAGGCAATCCCATAATGCCTGTATATGCCGGTGAACTTCAATGTCGCGGACTGGGTATGAAAGTTGAAGCCTTTGATGAAAATGGTAAAGCTGTTTATAATCAACAGGGTGAACTGGTTTGCACTGCCCCTGCACCATCAATGCCCATCTATTTTTGGGATGACCCGGAAGGCAAAAAGTATCATTCTGCTTATTTTGATGTTTATCCGAACGTATGGCGCCATGGCGATTATATTCAAATTAATGATCGTGAAGGTGTCACTATTTATGGACGATCTGATACAACATTGAATCCAGGCGGTGTTCGCATTGGAACCGCTGAGATTTATCGTCAGGTAGAAATGCTGGATGAAATTGAAGACAGTTTGGTTGTGGGGCAAAATTGGAAAAATGATGTTCGGGTTATTTTATTTGTAAAAATGAAATCCAGATATTCACTCACTGATGTGCTTCAGAATAAAATCAAGCAAATCATCCGAAGCAATGCATCACCACGTCATGTGCCTGCAAAAATTATTGCAGTTCCTGACATTCCTTATACATTGAACATGAAAAAGGTTGAATTGGCAGTAAAAAAAACAATTCAGGGTGAGGTTGTATTAAACAAGGATGCATTAAAGAATCCTGAGGTTTTAGATTATTTTGTTGATTTGGAAGCTCTAAAAGATTAAAATCCATAAAATGAATCAGCTATTTTTGTTAATAAGGTAGGAGGAAACGATGATATCAATAAAAAAAATGATACTGATTTCAGTATGTATAATCATATCAGGGTGCGCCTATATTGAAAATACTGTATACAATACTGAAATTGCCATTGAAAGATTTCGTGCCGGACTTAAGCTGAAAACAACAGCAATTAAAGATCACAACATATTTTATTTAAAAGGCGGTGAAGGTGAAACTGTAATGCTGGTACATGGATTTACAGCAGATAAATACACATGGATAAAGTTTGCAAGTATAATCGTTGATCATTATCAAGTGATTGCTGTGGATTTACCGGGGCATGGTGAAAGTACATATTCCCAAAACAATAATTACAGTATTCATTCTCAAGTCCAATACCTGAAAGAAATTGTTGATAAATTAGGGATCAATCAAATGCATTTGGTCGGTACTTCAATGGGAGGAAGAATTTCTCTCTCATTCACTCATAAGTTTCAAAATCGTGTCAAAAGTTTAGCGTTATTCAATGCTGCGGGTGTCAACGCACCTAAAAAAAGCGAATTTAGCAAACAGCTTGAAACAGGTAAAAATATGTTTGATATCCACAACCGACAAGATTTTGATACATTAATGCAATTATCCATGAAATCTCCCCCTTTTTTGCCCTGGCCGGTAACATCAGTTACAGCTCGCAAATATATTGAAAGGAATCCGATCAATCAAAAAATATTTAACGACATTACCGAATCGTTGTGGGATAGTGAATCAATACTTGAAGAAATTCAGGTACCTGTTCTTATTTTATGGGGAAAAGAAGATCAGTTGATTGACGTTTCATGTGTGCCAATTTTTGAGAAAAATTTGCCCCACAATTCAAGTGTTATTTTGGAAAATACTGGTCATTGTCCTATGATTGAAAAACCGGTTGAAACAGCCAATCATTATTTGGAATTTATAATTGGGGTCGGACCGACCCCATTGCCATCAGGTTAAGCAAACCCGCAGGGATACTCGTTCCCACGCTCTGCGTGGGAATGCATATGGGACGCTCTGCGTCCCCTGTGCTCGCATCGCGGTCGCTCCAACACAGAGGACGCAGAGCGTCCAGGATGCATTCCCACGCAGAGCATGGGAGCGAGGGGAATTGCTTAACCTGACTGCAATGGGACCGACCCCCATCACATATCTCATCCGCAAGCCAAGTATGTGCTTTTCTTATTTCTGAACCATTTTGATTTCATTTTGAATATTTTTTGTTATTTGTATCTGTTTGATGTTGTCAAAATACTTATTGAAAATTGAAAAATTCGGACTTATGTTCGAATCTCCTGATTTGACTTCAATCAAATGTGTGGGGGGGTACCTGATTTAGTGATCAAAAAATCTACTTCTCTCCCTTCTTTATTGCCCAAAAAGAGCGTTATAGGCTGATATTTTGATATGAAAAAGAATGTTTTGTTAATTATATTAAATTGTTAGTTTGGTCCGACCCCCATCACAAAATATTTTCCTTGACAAAAGGATATATGATAATGTCATATAGTAGTTTTCTATTGAAACGTGTGAATGATCACTACCTTGAATGATTGTTTAGAAAAATTTTGATCCGCCCAACACGATTATTTAAGAATTTATAAAAATGGAATACAACCTTGTAGGCGCATTCCCAAAAAGTCGGTTATGTTTTCTTAGCCCTGAAAGGGCGGCAACATACCAGCCCAGGGCAACGCCCTGGGTAGATGGTAGCCTTGGTTTTAGCCCTGAAAGGGCGCTACATATGCAAACAATTAAAGAAAAAAATGTAACGCCCTTTCAGGGCTACATCGTTGGTTAATTTTTACCCAGGGCGTTGCCCGGGCGTTGCCCTGGGCTGGTATGTTGCTGCCCTTTCAGGGCTAAGAAAACATAACCGACTTTTTGGGAATGCGCCCACCTTGTATCGGAAAAAATTACGTATTTACATGTTTGTAATTTACGTTTTTACACATTTGTTTGACATTGATGAAATAACAAAAAGCGGTTAATAATTTTTTTTAATATAAATGAATAATAGGTTCTTGCATTGATATGTTGTGACTGAACAAATATAGTATGAATAAACGATATTCATACTATATTCTGGCATTAATTTTGCCCTATAAAGTATATTGTGAATAACAATGTCACTGGAGGTGCGTATGCATCATATAAAATATAAAATATTAATTTTTATACTCATTTTATCCTTTTTATCTTTTAATCCATTAAAGGCAGCCAATAATCCACCCATAATCCAGCCCATCAGTGATCTGATGGGATACAAAGCAACAGAAATCATTATCGATGTTGAAGATCCTGAAAATGATATTCTCAGTCTTTCAGTGGATTCATCAGATTTGAATGTTGTTCCGCAAAGTAATCTTTTGTTGTCCGGTGCTGGTGTAAACTGGACATTAATTATTACCCCGGCTCAAATTGGAACCAGTACAATCAGTGTGTATGCAAATGATAACAATGGAAATGAAACTTCAAGCAATTTTGTTTTCCAGGCTTATTCCATGCTCAAATTACCAGAAAACGTTATGATTCTACCTGGTTCTTTTTCAATTCCACTAACGCTAAATAATCCATTCAATGAAAACATACTCGGTATTGATTTTACAATTGATTATGACCCTATGGTTTTGAATGCAAGTGATTTTCAGCTATCTGAAACAAAACTTGTGGATAATTATCTATTGGAATATAACACAGGCATTAGTGGTCAAATAATCGTTAGTCTTGCTTCAAACAGTGATGTTTACACTGGTGAGGGGCAAATTGGCACATTACATTTTGATACAGTCACAGATAGTCAATCAACATCACTCTCTTTTTCCAACGCGCGATTAAATGAATGGGAAGGCCTGACGCAAAATGGAAATATTACAGTTCAGGCAAACCAGGCGCCATCAATATCGACTATTGCCGATATTACGACTGATGAAGATACACAGACAATTATTAATTTTACTGTGATTGATCCGGAATCTTCACCCTGTTCAGTGGCATTGGATATCCATTCTGATAATGCATCGCTGGTGCCATCAAGCCATATGACCAGCACCTGTTACAACAATACTTACACGCTGGTAATCAATCCTTTGGACAATCAATATGGATCAACCAATATAACGATTTTTACCACTGACAATTATAATGCAACTGATACACAAAATTTTATACTTGAAGTTGCATCAGTGAATGACAGCCCGCAAATATCACCTATGGACAGCTTGATAATAAATGAGGATACGACCAGTAATTCGATTCCTTTTCATATTTCTGATATAGAAACACCTGCCAGTGATCTGGATGTATATGCCAGTTCATCTGATACCAATTTAATACCTGTTGAAAATATAGTATTGACTGGCATAAATGAAAATAGATCCTTAATGATCATACCATCACAGAATCAAAATGGCTCAGCAATGTTAACGATAACAGTGTCTGATTCAGATAAAACAGCCAGTACCCAATTTGAACTCAACGTATTTCCAATGGATGATCCGCCATTTGTATTTTCTGCAATTGAAGATGTCACCTTAAACGAAGATGCGCCAGACCATATTATCCCATTAACAAATGTTTTTACAGATATTGACAACCCGGATGATGATATTATCAAAACTGTTCTTAAGAATACAAATACATCTTTGTTAAGTGCAATAATTAATGGAAATGAACTCGTATTGTCACTACAAGATAATGAAAGCGGAGTTGCGGCAATTGAAATTCAGGCAAACTCTAATAGCTTAACTGTGGTAGAATTATTTACAGTGACTGTTATAGCTGAAGATGACCCCTTGCAGGTGAAATCACCTGTTGCAAATGTTGAAGTTGATGAAGATGCTGCTGATATGAATATCGATTTGTCATCAGTATTTACTGATGTTGACAATGATGACAATGCCATAGTCAAATCAATAACAAACATTTCCAATCCTGCACTTGTTTCAGCGAGTATCACCAATAATACCCTGACACTAAATTATATCCGCAATCAATATGGAGATAGCAGTATTACAATTCGGGGTACATCCAATGGTAAAACAGTGGATGATATTTTTACTGTTACAGTTAATCCTGTTGATGATGCCCCCTATCTCAGTCATGAGATTGAAGATGTTGTTGTCAATGAAAGCGCAAATGATACATTGATTCCATTAACCAATGTTTTTATTGATATTGATAACGATCCTATTATTTATTCAATCGAAAGTAATACGAACGAATCTTTGGTAGCGACATATATTGTGGATCAAACCTTAATATTGAATTATCAACCGCTAAGAAGTGGCGTTGCTATTATCACCATTCGCGGTATGGCAAACATGCTTTTTGAAGAAACAAGTTTCATTGTAACTGTCATATTAACAGATTCTCCACCCGAAATCAGCAATCCTATCAGTGATATTACTGTGGATGAGGGTGCTGATGATACCATCATTCCTTTGACATCTGTGTTCACCGATCTAGATAATGACGATTTGGAAATTGATAAAAACATAATTGGCAATACGAATGAATCCCTGGTGATCGCCACAATAGAAAATAATCAGTTGATGCTTTCTTATCTTGCGGATATGTTTGGATCTTCAATTATCACAATTCAAGGAATATCCAATGGTAAAAGCATAACAGATGCATTCAACGTTCTGGTTGCGCCGGTGGATACGCCGCCTCGTGTAAACACTCGAATAAATGATCTTACTGTCCTTGAGGATGCATCTTCCAGAACAATTTCGCTAACAGGCGTTTTTACTGATATCGACAACGATGATTCCGCTATCACATTCACTGTTGACAATTCAAACGAAACATTGCTGACAACATCCTTGCAGCAAAACGAGCTGAATCTGACATTTCTACCCAATCAATTTGGAGAATCAAATATTTCAATACTTGCAACATCGAATGGCCTGACTGTTGTTGAAAGTTTTACTGTAAATGTGGCATCAGTCAATGATATTCCAACAATATCCAATCTGGTTGATTTGAGTACCTATGAAAGTATTCCTATCAGTCAGACATTTATTGGCAGTGATATAGACAATCAATCTTTGACACTAACAGTGACTGTGTCGACGACACAATTGCTTCCTTATGACCATATTACTTTTGTTGGTGGAGAAGGTATTGATGAAAATAAATATGCAATATCAAATACCAGACCTGTTGAAATTCAATTGAATCCAGCATCAGGACAATCAGGCAATGTCACAATTACTCTGGCAATATCAGATGATAAGGGCGGGCGTGTTGAAAGATCATTCATTTTGACTGTAAACAAATATCAAATCAATGCATCAGCTCAAGGCAAGGGGCAAATTGTACCATCTGGTTTGATTGCGGTGAATACAAATACATCTTCCATAACTTTTCAAGTACAACCCGAAAATGGCTATATGATTGATTATCTCATTGTTGATGGTCAAACAATCAGGGCGCGTCCAACATATACATTTCGAAATGTTGCAGAAGATCATTCCATTGAAGCCATTTTCAGGGAACCTTTGGTTTATAACATATCTACACAGATAAATAATGGTGGAAATTTAACCCCCAATGGTTCAGTACAGGTAATGGAAGGAACCTCTCAGAAATTTGAAATCCAAAGTTTAACAGGCTTTGACATTGATTATCTTAAGGTTGATGATAACTATGTTTCATCTACCAATGAATACATATTTAACGATGTAAATGAATCTCATCATTTGGCGGTTTTCTTTAAATCTGTCCCACCTCCTGTCGCAGATTTTGAGATATCTGTTTCAAGTGGCACCTTTCCGCTGGTTGTTTTATTTACTGATCAATCTCTGAATGCCATATCATCACGAGAATGGGATTTTGGTGATGGCACAACCACGACATTAAAAAATCCGCGACATTCATATTTTGAACCTGGAACATATTCAGTTCGTCTACAAGTAAGTGGTCCGGGCGGTGAAGATACTTTGATAAAAAATAACCTCATTCAAGTATACGATCTTCAGGTTGACTATTCAGCAATACCGGCATCAGGTGCATATCCGCTGACTGTCACATTTACAGCAGACATGCCAGATAATGTCACGCATGTTGTCTGGTCTTTTGGTGATGGGGAGACATCGACAAGTATATCACCAAAGCATACATACAGACAAGCGGGCGACTATACTACGCAGCTTATAGCTTATGCCGGCATCTCAGCAGTAACAATTGTAAAGAAAGAACATATTCAAGTTAAAGGCCACAATATTTCTGGGCGGATTACGGCTTCAGATTCAGGCTTTGGACTTACAGGATATCAGGTGGAAGTTATTAAACGTCAATACAATCAAACAGTTGGCGAGACTTATACTGATGACAATGGGTATTATACCTTTGTCTGTGAACCTTCATCTGTCAACTGCCTGACCAGATTTAATGAAATTCCATCAGCAACAGATCTTATTGTTGCAGTCTGGCCGCCTGCAATGAATAATGACTATTATATGCAGTATTATAGTGGTCAATCTGTGTTGTCAAAAGCAAGGCTGATATCAACAAAAACAGGAGATCAAAGCAATATTAATATGACTTTGGAAAAATCGTTGCCTCTAGCAATATCTGGAAAAGTTCATGCCAATGGCAATCCTCAGAGATATACCCAAGTCAATGCTTATTCTGAAAAACTGGCTTTTGGACTGGACACCCTTACTGATGAAAATGGTATTTATACCTTGAGTGGATTAAAAGCATCAGATGACTATCGTGTTTATATATGGGACAATCAACAAAAATCTGAAACCTATTTTGCCATTCCATCCAATACAATGCCAGGGAGTACGATACCAACATACAGTGTTTACAATTGGGATGCTGCCACCCTTGTTGAACCCAAAACAGATGTGCTTGGATACATTGATATTGTGGTGGATCGATCTTCAAATAGTCGTGGCATAATACAAGGACAGATCCAATTAGATAGTCAATCAAAAGCGGAAAACATTTGGGTCTATGCATTTTCCGAGGAACTAAACTTTGGTAATGGCGCATTTTCTGATGAAAATGGCATTTATACAATTACAGCCTTAAATGAAATCTCTGATAGCGATCCGCTTACGATGGGATATATTGTTGCGGTTCATTCCATTCAGTACAAAATTCAGGACGAGAATCCATCCAATATGTGGTATACCTACCAAGCATATCCTGGCGTTTCTGATAAAACAAAGGCACAACATGTGAGAACCGGTTCAACAGGAATTGATTTTATGCTTGTCACGCAATGCCAGTTAACAGGTACTGTCATGGATATTTTTGATACGCCTGTTCCTGATGCTTATATCTCGGTAAGTTCAGAAAAGGTTAGCATGAATTTTTCACCGGCTGCAACTGATAATGATGGTCATTATGCATTTACAGGCCTGCCGCCTGTAAATGATTATGTTGTTACAGTGACTGCGCCGAATTACCCGATTACGTATTACAAAGATCAGTCAAAAATTGAAAAGGCTGAAAAGGTTGATTTGTCTAAAGGTAATGTTGGTAATATTGATTTTAAACTGGAGACAGGAATGGTCATTCGCGGAACTGTTTATGTGGATAATACGAATACGACTGCGCCTGAGGGGATATGGGTAAATATTTGGTCAAAATCAACGCAAACTGGCAGTGATGTCCCAACTGATATCAATGGTCGATTTCAAAAATCGGGTTTGAATCCGGATGCCGACGACTACATTATTTCAATTCGCATAGAGGATTATATGCCTGCATTCTATCGGGATAACAAAGATGAAGACTTGCTAAACGATACTGTCTATATTGTGGGTGATGCCGAAGGTGTTGCGCCATCAAGCATGCAATGGGCAGTTGATCGAAACTTAGTTCTTCGAACCGGTCTTTCAATCAGTGGTAAAATTTTACACAATGGACGACTCTATTCAGGTGTTGAGGTTGAAGCTTTTTCAGAGCAAGGATGGGATAATGATATATCTAAAGGTTACTTGACTGATGGTCATAATTTCAAACTTTCAGGCCTGTCGCCTGGAGAATACAATGTGATTATTAATCCATCAAATTTCCAAAATGACTCCTATCGTGTTGAATTGATCAATGAAGATGTTAAAAATATTTTTTTCCCGCTTAAGGATTTGGAAAAGAGCATTTGTGGAACAGTTCATGGCCTGGCAGACAATCAACATGCTCAAATCATAGCTTGGGCAGCTGAAAAAGGTTACAACCATATTGGCTCTTTTATTGGTACAGGAAATCCCATTGATTATACAATTCAGGTAAAACCATCAGCAGATTATCAGGTAAAATTTACTGCTGGAAATGGTTATCCTGATCAGTGGTATAACAGTCAATTCAGCGAAGATCTTGCGACAATCATTACTGTATCTGATAGTACTGTTTCAGGCATTGATTTTCATGTATCTTCTGGAAGTCAGGTAATTTCTGGAACAATAAACTTTCCAGAAAGTGCTTTAGCAGGTGAAATTGTTTGGGTGGATGCACATTCCAATTCAACTGGGTCCAGTGGATCCGCAGAAGTCATTCTTGTTCAAGGTAAAACAGCAAACTATCGAATTACTGGTCTCAAAGAAGCAGACGATTTCATTGTTGTGGCCTGGGGGAAGAATTATCAGGAGCAATACTTTGAAAACCAGTCAATTGAAGATAATGCAACCTTTGTCAATACTGCTGATTCTATTCCAGATGATGCCATTGATTTTAATATGAATCCCGGAGCAAGCATTTCTGGTTTTGTTTATCAGGATGACAATCCTGCAACAGATTTATATATCGAAGCATTCTCGAATAGTTCATCATCCTTTGGGGGTCATACTTACATTGCTGATGGTAGTTATATAATCGAAGGTTTAGATCGGGCCAGCGATTATATCATTAAAGTTTATAAATCAGGCATGGCACCATTTTACTATCATACATCTGGAAACACACGTGATGAAAGACTGGCCACCAAAATCAGTACCACTGATACGAAACATGTTACTGGAATTGATATTTATACATTCCAGTTAGAATATATCAGTGGAACAGTTCGCGATGAAGATGGAAAAGCCTTATCGGATATCTGGGTAAATATATGGTCGAATCTAAAAAAATGTGGTGAAGGCATATATACCGCCAAAGATGGCTCTTATCTCATTGATGGATTATCCAAAAGTAATGATTACATTGTTTCTATTGATGAACATGCAGACCTGATTTATGTGCCAGAAGTAAAAAAAGGTGTAAAAAGTAACTCTTCTGGTGTCAATTTTATGCTGCGCAAGGCTTTTCATTTAAAAGGAACAGTCTTTGATACATCTGGATCACCGATAGTAAAAGCGCAGATAGAACTATACAGTGATACCAGAGACTTTGATGTTTGGACCAATACTGATGCAGTCGGACTTTTCAATATCAAATGTGTGCCTTCCGCAAATGACTACGTTCTAAGTGTTATGCCATTTGATGAAGACTTAAGCATAACAAATACCATTTCATATATTAATTTTAATGAAGCTGGCATATCCATTGATGCTGCACATACGACTGATAATATCATGGAAAAAGAAATTATCTTGAAGACTGGTAGTTATATCATTGGTCATGTGTATAAACCAGATGGAAAAACGCCCTTCAAAGATGCCGAAATTTCTGTTTATTCATATTCAAAAGGAAAAGAATCTTCAGGAATTGCAACAACCAATAGTGAAGGTTATTATCAGGTTAACAATATTCCCATTTCACAAGATTATATCGTTACAGTGACAACGCAAACTTATGCAAGAGCCAGCAAAATAAACCAGAGCACTGGCACATCTGTTGATTTTACTTTGGATATTGGAGGCTCAATCAGTGGTCGCGTTCTTGAAGAAGAGGGCGCGCTCCTTGCTGATGTATTGGTCGGCATTATATCTGATACAGCACCATTTTCAGATATCATACGTACTGACACCAATGGTAATTTCACATTTACTGGACTTCCGCGATATTTGGAAAATGGGAATGATATTAAAGATTATGTTATAAATATTTCACCAGATAAGTATCCATCACAATCACAGGGACAAAAACAGATTGGAGAAAACGTAACTTTTGTCTGTAAGAAAGGTGATATTACTGGCATAATTACAGACAGCCTGGGAAATCCAATTCCTGAAAATGTTGTTGTGGGGATTAAGGCCTTCAAAAAAATGACTCAGGGAGGCTACGAAACAAAGGCTGGTTCAGATACTGAGAGTCGTTTCGTCATTCATGGCTTGTTGTTCAATACAGATTATCAATTAAAAGTAATGATAATGGAAGGTACTTTAGAAAATCCAATTCAGTGGATTGACTCAGAAGGTTTGGGAGTTACTGAACGAAACAGTGCCGGTGTATTTATGGCTGGAAGTCATGTTGAGATCCAATTGATGGGGACCTGGAATAGATAGATTCAATATGCGAACATAGGTTTGGTTTCGTTTTTTGTCTGTAGGGCGAACATAAGGTTCGCCCAGCCAGACGAATAATAAAATATTTGCTACGATCTACCCGAAAATTTATGATCGCTTACTTATTGTCCTATTGGATCGTTTTCATACAGGAATTTTTGATGCATAGTACAGTGGCAACACGACATGGTCCAGATTATTTCCGCCCACTTTTCCGACAAGTTTGATTGTTTTTTTGGGCGCATAACGTTCAACAAAACTTTTCAGGCTTTTTGACTTTGTTCTTTTTCCACTTTTCACTTCAATGGGGATGATTTCAGAGTCTTTTGAAACATAAATAAATTCAATTTCAGATTTGCTTTGTGTCCAGGAATATAAGGCAGTCATTCCCATGGCTTTAAGCTCGCATGCAACAAAATTTTCAGCAAAAAAACCTTTCATCATGCCATAGTGTTGATGAATAAAGTCATGATATGATAATTCAAGCATTGCACCCAATAATCCAACGTCAAACAGAAATATTTTAAATTTATTTTCTTTTATATAGGACTTCAGTGGAATTTGTGGTCGATTCTCAATAATATGAACTTTATAGACGAGTGATGCTGCATCCAGCCAGGAAATTGTACTGGATAAATGCGCGTAAGTTCGTTTATTGGGCAAAACGTCTTTAAATCGGAATCGCTTGACAGAACCATCCTGTTCATTTGACAATTGCGTTGGAACATTTTTCATCAATGTTGAAATGTGCAAGGCGTTTACTTTACCTGAATGTTTGGCAAAATCTTGATGAAAACCTGTCAATATATCGTTTTGAATTTTCCTGACAATCGATGTTTTCTCCTGTATGCCGCAGTCTGAAAACCAAGTCTGGACAGCTTTGGGCATTCCGCCAACATAAAAGTATTGGCAAACATACTGCCAAATTAGTTGATGGGCAGCCTCAGACCGGTTCATTTCAGCAAACAGTTTGATTGCAAATGTATCTTTTGTTGCATAAACAAATTCTTCAAAGGACATGGGGTACAGGTGATAAATATCCACCTTTCCAACCGGAAATGACAATGCATTCAATTGAAGTCCCAGCAACGATCCTGCAGATACAATGTGCAGTTCTGGCATGTTTTCACAAAAATATTTTAATGATGTCACCGCTTTTGAACATTCCTGTACTTCATCAAAAAAAATAAGATCCTTTTGAATATTGATATCTTTTCGTTGAACAATAGATAGCTCTTCAATAATACGCCTGACATCCAAATCTTTTTCAAAAATTTGATGAAGTACTGTCTTTTCCTGAAAATTAAAGGTATGAAAATCCGGATAAGCAGTGCGACCAAATTCAGTCAGCAAATGGGTTTTACCAACCTGACGCGCACCAATCAATACAAGAGGCATTCGATCTTTTTTTGATTTCCATAAGATCAATTGTTTATAAGCATTTCGTTTCATTTTATCCCTGACTTGATATGTAAGTGATCATAAATTTTCGGGTAGATCGTAGTACATATTTTGTTATTTGTCTGGTTGGTCGAATCTTATGTTCGACTTCAAACAAAAACAGATATCAAAATTATGAGCAAAACCAATGTAGGGGGCGAACCTTATGTTCACCCTCAGAATCACCTTATATCAGGGAATGAAACTTTTTTCAACCCAATAAAATATATTTGAATACTTTTTTGGAACCAAAATAAATTTATTTTGTACATTTTTTGCCCCTGATAAAATACAAGTTCTCATTCTTTCCAGCAATCTTATGGGGCGCATTCCCAAAAAGTAGGTTCATCATGGGCTTAATTTGATATTCGTCTATCAGCCAACGTGTAAGTATTGTAAAAAAAAGATTGAGGAATGGTGACAGGGCATTAAGTTTGCTTTACAATGATTTAATTGCACAAATCAAGATGTGACCCCATTTCCCCAATTTTACAAAACATATTGTATCGGAATAGCAAATGTTGCATCACTGAAAGGAACAATATGATCTCCAAGATATAAAATATATCCTGCGTTAAACTTTTTTTCAATATGTGTATATTGATTTTGAATTGCTTTTATCTGTTTAAAATCTTCTTTGCTTACTATTTTTGACGCCTTTATTTCAATTGCAGTTATTTTTCCATCATTAATAAGTAGAAAATCTATTTCTCGTTTATCTGACGAACTGTGGAAAAAAAATTGAATATTTTTATTTATATAGGATAATTGTTTTAAGATTTCACTAAAAACAAATGTTTCGATAATAGCCCCTTTTGAACTATGTTTTTCCAATACTTCAGGATTTTCTATATCCAAAACATGACATAAAACACCTGTGTCTGTAAAAAAAATTTTGGGTGATTTAACCTGTCTTTTTGTAAAAGTGGGGCTAAAATTCTGAAGAGTATATATTTGATATGTGTACTTCAAAATCTCTAAATAATTTGATAGTGTTTTCTGATCAACTTGAGCTTCTTTCGATTTGTTGGATTTGTTGAATACATTTGCACTTCGAGAAGCTAATAAACGAAAAACTTTTATAAAGCCATCAATATTTCTGATGTTTGCGATTTCTCTTACATCTCTTTCTATATATTAATCAACAAAAAAAGTAAAAATAAAAAAGAAGGGGACGAAGTAATCGAAATCCAACCAATGTCCAAAACCAGTGCAGGGGCGAACATGAGGTTCGACCCTACATTGGTTTTTGGGCATATGTAATTGAACGTATTCCTCTAACTGTAAATAATTGTTTACGATATCTCCGAAAACTTATGCTTGCTTAATTATTTTTTGCACCGATAATTCTTTTCATATTCCGACAATGGGTGGATGAATTGGTTATCATAATATAATGACCGGTATTATGCGCTAAAATGGTGGCATAGCCAATGTAATGAATGGGTTGATAACCACTGTCAATAAATTGCTTTAAAGGGATAAAATGTGTACACATATCTTGTGATTCGACCGGCACAATGGTCCATTTTCCCTGAATTTGATACAGCGCTTTCATAATGTGCCCTGAAATTGTAAAAGATATGTCAGGTGCATCGTCAATTGAATGGTCAGTCATAAAATGATTCAAAGCCTGACGCGTTTGTTCATGAAAATTACCATTTTGTGGTCCAGGCGAATAACCCAGGTCATACAAACCATGTTGAATTTTTTGGGTTAATCGTGTCCTTTGCATTTGGGGTACTTTTCCTTTAGACATATCCCCTTGCATTTTTTTTTCATCAATGGCGTCTTGAATTTGTGCAAGCAATTTCCAACTTATGTATCCTTTGACAGGAATTTGATGAAATTGTTGAAATGCCTGAATGGCTAACTTGATTTTTGCATGAAAAGTACCATCTATTTTTCCCTCATAATATCCCAATATCTTAAGGTCTGATTGAATTTCACGTGTTAGCATTTGGGATTCCAGTAATTTATAACATGTTTTTAAATTATCAGCTTTTTGTGAGTGGTTATGTATGGACAAATGCAATTTTTTTTTGTCGTATAAATCATTTCCTTTTTTTATCGACTGATACAAATATTTCCGATATGTTATTGCAAATTTGAGGGCATCAAGGTTCTTATGTGCTTCTCGATAGTTATTTCGTAAATGAAGGGCCTTTTGAAACGCTTTTTGACTGTTTTCATATTTTCCTGAAAATGCCAATACAATTGCATGATTATTGTGCAGTTCTGGTGTTGCTGGATATTTTTTTATCAATTGTTCAAAAACTTGAATACTTTCAGAATATCGTCCAAGGTCAGATAAAACCAGTCCCTTAGTAAAAAGGGCATTTGAATCGTCAGGTTTGAAATTTAAATATTGGTCAATCAGGGTCAATGCCTGATGAAAATCGCGGGTCTGGCGTGATAAGGAGACTTTTTTTAAATCTGATGCATTCAACTGAATAGAGAAAAAGACTGTAATGATCAGATGATATATGCCTATTTTTTTGTAGTTTCCCATACGTCACTATTTTTGCATTTTTTAAGCCATCAAAGCATGTTCATTGATAATAATAAAAATCTTTGTAAATGAGTATGTACAGGTTGTTAGATTGAATTGATAATCATATCGCTTAGTTGGGGATAATATTGTTTCTTTTTAGCAGCCTGCCTGATAATTTCCTCCCACTGGCGAAAAGCATCCACGTTTCTCAGTGTGTGATCAGCATTTTTTGCGTTCCCTTTTTCAGCAATTTCGCGGATTCCCAGAAGCGATTGTTCATCAGCAGGAAAGTACATCGGGATCACGCCAACTTTCTCTGTAATTGCATTGAATGTCATCTTGGAATGTCTTTCACGTTCACAGTCTTCTATGAATTTTTCCAGGCTAAAAAAGTTGAGACTGCCTAATGCTCCCATAGCGTGTCGGACAATATGCACGCCATACTTTCGCAAGGTATTGCGACTTAATTCCGAATCGAAAAGCGCCTGTAAAGATAAATCGGATAGACTTGTACTTCCGCCGGTTTGGGCTGAAGGAAATTTTGTAATCCAGGTGTTTATCCGCGCTAAGGCTGAATTGATAAGTGTTTGGTGGGGAGAACTGTAAGAAAGATTGCCGCCTGAATCAACAATACTGGGTATACCACAATGTATGCACGATATACCTGGATTGACTGTTTGAGCAATAACCATCATAAAAATTACCTGAGCGTGATTTTGTGTCAGGAAAGATTCTGGGCTGCCAGGAGCAGATATACCGGCAAGGCTTTGATCAATCAATAAAAGATTATTGCCTGTTTTGGCGCTTCTCAAAAAAGGCGCTACCATATTGTTCATAGGCGTTAATGCGGTTATCAGGCTCGTTCCATCAATCCAGTCATCTTTGTTTTTGAGAAATGTCACTTCATCATCATTCATTGTATTGGTTGTTATCATTTTGAGCCCTTGATAACTTTTCTCCATCAGATGAGCAATTTCAGATAGAGAAATACTTTTATCGCAGGCAACCGGCAGACTAAAAATGCCTACAATATCTTGGTGTTCGCTCACAGTGCGAATTATTTCTTTATATTCCTCACGATTGGCCGGACGCAGCATTTCATCACCCTTGCGTTTTAAAAAGGGTGATGTTGCACCTGTCCCAAAAGTATTCATGCCCGGATCCCCAGGTATTTGACGCGGTACCAGGTCCAGGCATTGATTGATATAATCCTGTTTCAAAGGGATAAAAAGCGCTGTTTCATTGTCGAAATCTATGGCATCGGCTTCCATGAGAATATCCATAAGGGGCTGATTTTCAGCGATATTTATACCAATTTCAGTAAGTACGCGTTTTGCATTTTCATCAATGCGCTGGTAAAGAGCCTTCTCTGCAATCAGATCGTCAATGTCCTCCATACGACATCGAACTTGTTTTAAAACAGTTTCGTCTTTGATATGACTGAGCATGTCTTCATAAATCACTTTGGCCTTTTCAAAGTGCGCTTTCTTTTCAAAAGCGATCCCCTTGTTAAATGTTTCATATGCTCTTATGTTCATTGTTGTCTTCAATTTTTTTTGACCTTTTTTTATAGGTTCTACAATTTTTGATGGGCGTATCCAATGGATGGGGGGGAATGCAGTGCTTGTATGTTTTTGAGCTTATATCCGAATAATGAATGTACAGGCAAATCTTATGGAAAACCAAAAATGAAGTTCCCCATTTTGAATTATGTTTGTTTCAAACGACTGGAGTCCAAATCTTTAGATTTGGGGGGTCCCACATCTGAAAATGTGGACTCCAGGTATTTAAAAAGATGATCATTCAAAAATGGGGACGTTATTTTACAAGCATTTCTAAGTATAGTATATTGGCGCACCTGTAAAGATATTTCTTCCAAGCGGATAAATATCAATGAATTCATCTTCCTTGCGAAGTAAACTCGCTCTTGGATCAATAGACATGTTCTCTCGAATTCCTGAGAGCTCGTTCAATGCTTCGCGCACATCTTTTGCACCATGCTGGTGGATTTTTTCAACCATACCATAATCAGCCTGCATATCCCATAAAGATGTTTTATTCTTTGTTCTTTGAATAAATCGAATAACGATATTCTTAATTGCCTGCCAACTATCTTTTCGGGTTTGGGTTTCAAGTGGTGTAAGATGATCAATATCTTTAATCATATGATCAAGATGCTTTCTTATCAATATTTTCTGAATAAAGTTTAGCCAAATCATAAAAAACAACAGGGCACTGCCTCCGGCTGTTGATGGCAAAATAATATGATCAAAAGGGATCAATTGTGCAAGAATTAAGCCCAGACCTACAGCTCCCCCGCCAATAAGACTGATCATCAGGCCAGTAATTACACTTTTTGTCTTGTATAGAATATTTTTCTTACGAGCAACAATCAGCGTTTCTAAAAAATGTGTCAGACGCTCGGAATGAACCTCAACAAATGTAGCAAGATGATCCAAGCGATATTGAGGTGCTTTAAGGATAGCCTCTCGCAACTCTTCACGTTGGTTTTCGAGAAATTGAAGGTAAGCAAGTTGTTCCTGGGATGTTTCACTGGCATGTTGCTGTGCGACATGCGATGAATAGGTGAGATGAATCAGTGGAATATCCTTGCGACCGATCATTTGGGACAGATTCCAGCATAATGTTCCATAGACACGCAATAAATCCATGAGGGTTTCACATTCATCAATTCTGTTTAAAACAAACAAAATACGATCTTCAAATGTTTTGACTGGCAATGTTTCTTTTAAACTGGTATGTGCCTCTTGGACTGTACCGGCTTTATGGGGATCAAACAAGACAAGAATTAAATCGGCTATCTCAGCAAGATCTCCAATCACATGTTGGTAATTATAACCGCGATCCTGCTCACTGATACTGTCATGCATGCCTGGCGTATCAATAATTGCCAAATTTTTTAAAAAGGGGGAATTTACTTTTTTCAAACGAAAATGTGCGGCAAAACGTTGGCCATATTTTTTCAATGACTCAAAAGGGTAGTCAGGATCGTTCATTAAAAATTTTCCATCACGCTCTTCAATGGTATGCACTTGAGGTGATTCAGAAACTGTATCTGAATCATCATAGGTGATTACAGTAAAAGAATCATCTGTTGGTGCCTGACCTGTTGCTTGAATGTTTCCCCCTAAAAAATCGTTGATCAAAGTGGATTTTCCTGATGAATAGTTACCAATCACCAGCACCAATGGCCGCCATTTTATGTTGGCCTCAAGAGGAGCTTCACTATACCCATAATCCATGGCTACAGGTGAAAGATTCTCTTTTACCATATCAACCAGTTCTGTTCGTAATGTATCTATATATGTTTCACGATCCATTAATGACTCCAATAATGTGGAATTCAATATGTGAATCCCTATTTATTTTTGCAAGTTTATTTTAAATTTGAAGTATATTATTAATACAAGTTTGTTAATCAAGTCAATATTTTTTCAATATCATAAAACTGTTGGTTTAAGATGTTGAATCAGTGATTGAAGTTTTTTTGAAAAAATATCACTTTTTCAGAGCTATCTTCAGAAAAATTTTTTAAAGAAATACACCAAATGAATCGACATAAATCATTGTTAATAGGAGATTATTCGTACAACTTGTTTGATGACGATCTTAGCCTTGAAAACAAAACACGTATGGATTCGTTCGATCAAAAAATGATTTGAAAACATTTGCTTTTGGTGATACGAATACAATCAATAATGTAAAAAAAATCAGGAGACAATTATGTCAAAACCCGTACTCGTTTCAATCAAAGATCATATTGCATTGATTACCTTGAACCGTCCAGAGAGACGCAATGCAATCAATCAGGATCTATTGATACACCTATACAATGCCATTGAACAACTGTCGTCAGATGATCAACTCTTTGTTGGCATTATCACTGGCAATGGTCCTTCATTTTGTTCAGGTCTTGATTTAAAAGTATTAAAAAGCGATAATTTATTTAATCCAAGAGGCGATAATAAAGATTTTCCAGATATAATACAGGCATGTAATAAACCGATAATTGGAGCGATAAATGGCCATGCAATTACTGGTGGATTTGAAATTGCACTGAATTGTGACTTTCTTGTTGCATCTGAACAGGCATCTTTTGCTGACACACATTTAAAGGTTGGGATTCATCCAGGATGGGGGATGACCCAACATTTACAAGCCGCTATTGGAATACGAAGAGCACGTCAAATGTCTTTTACAGGACAGTTTATTTCATCAAGACAGGCCTATGAATGGGGATTGGTTAATGAAGTTGTCCCTCATGAGCGATTATTAGACCGCGCATACGAAATTGCCGGTCAGATCTCTGATGTTAATCAGGACATGCTGCCTGTTGTCAGATCGCTAATCAACTATCAAAACAACCATTCTTTTGACGATGCTTTTGTGCATGAACGTAAGGGTTTTAAATCATTTGTACAACAACATCTGGTTGTATAAATAACATATTTTTTATAAGGAGAATTTTTTTTATGAATACAGAAAAATATTTATTTACTTCAGAATCTGTTACAGAGGGTCATCCTGACAAGGTTGCAGATGCCATTTCAGATTCCATTTTAGATGCAATTATTGCCCAAGATAAAAATGCCCGAGTTGCCTGTGAAACATTGGTAACCACCGGACTTATATTTATTGCCGGTGAAATCACGACAGATTGTTATGTTGATATGCCCCAGGTGGCCAGAGACCGTGTCAAGGAAATTGGATATCACTCTTCACAAATGGGCTTTGACTGGAAAACGTGTTCTGTTTTAACAAGCATTGATCATCAATCTGAAGATATTGCACAGGGAGTGAATATCGGACAGGGGCTTTTTAAAGATCAAGGCGCAGGCGATCAAGGTCTTATGTTTGGTTTTGCTTGCGATGAAACACCTGAATTAATGCCTATGCCAATAATTTATGCTCATAAACTATGTCAACGAATGGCTCTTGTTAGAAAAAATGGTGGGCTTGATTTCTTAAGGCCTGATGGCAAATCTCAGGTGACAATTGAGTATGAAGCTGGTGTTCCCAAACGCGTTGATACAATTGTTATTGCGACACAACACAAACCAGATATCAGTCATGATGAGCTTAAGGATGCAATTATTGAAGAAGTTATCAGAAAAGTGGTTCCTAAAAAAATGATTGATGGTGACACTCGATTTTTGATTAATGCAACAGGCCGATTTGTCGTTGGTGGCCCAATGGGTGATTGCGGATTGACTGGCAGAAAAATTATTGTAGATACCTATGGAGGTCAGGGGAGTCATGGCGGTGGATGTTTCTCTGGTAAAGATCCATCCAAAGTTGATCGAAGCGCATCCTATATGGGCCGGCATATTGCCAAAAATATTGTGGCTTCAGGTGTTGCAAAAAAATGTGAGATTCAAGTGGCTTATGCTATTGGAGTGGCGGAACCGGTATCCATTAATGTGGACATGATGGGCACAGGAAAAATATCTGATATGCGCCTTCAAGAAATTATTCGAGAAACGTTCGATTTAAGACCAGCGGCCATCATTGAATATCTGAACCTGCTACGTCCTATTTATGCGCAAACCGCTGCATATGGACATTTTGGCCGCTCAGAAACAGATTTAACCTGGGAGCATACCAATAAAGCAGATGAAATTCGAGAAAAAGCAGGTATTTAAATATTTTTTATTTTTTTCTTGCTTTTTGTTTGGCAGGCTGCTATAAGCGCATCTTAATTCAGGCACGTAGCTCAGTGGGAGAGCGCTACCCCGACACGGTAGAAGTCGTTGGTTCAAGTCCAATCGTGCCTATTTGAAAATATCAAAGAGTCATGAAATCATTCATGGCTCTTTTTTTTTGCTTGAAATGCTATCGCGGCACGAACCAGTCCTGGTGCCCATTGGGGGGTTCCCAAAGCATGAACATGGGTATAAGCTGCAAGAACTTGCTTATAACACAGGCCATCATACTGCTCCCAAAATCCTTTCCCGCGAATGACCTGAAAAGCCAGGTTTTCATCTGATTGTTTCTTCCATTCCAGCACTCTGGAATAATGAAATTCATGACCACGTAATTCAGTGCCGACAGGGAACACCGGATTGGGTAAACATACTTTAATTACCGAATAACCATGAGCAATGGGGCGCTTTGATAAATCAAAATGAACTGAAAAAATATTGGCCATTTCAAATGGAACATTGTTAACAATAACCCTCTGACCTAAGTACATCAGTCCACCACATTCGGCATACACCGGTAAACCATTGTTTATGGCATTTTTGAGCGAAAGGCGAAATGATTGATTGTTTTCCAGGTGATTGACCTGTGTTTCAGGAAATCCACCACCTATATACAGGGCGTCCACATCTGGCAAGGCATTATCAGTCATTGGAGAGACATAAACCAGCTCTGCACCTTCTATTTTTAATGCGTCTAAATTTTCAGAGTAATAAAACTGAAATGCCGCATCTCTCGCAATACCAATTTTCACTTTTGTTTGAGTTTTATGTAAACAGAAATGAGATGTTGATTGGGTTTCCAATTGTTCAGTCAAGTCATCAGCATTTTGAGCAATGTGAAAAATTTGATTGATATCCAAATAGTTTTGAGCAATGTTTTTTGCTGAATTGATGGCATCATCAGTCCATTGGTGCTCCTGCATTGGTACGAGTCCCATATGCCGTTCAGGAAAAATATTTTTTTTTAATTTAGGAATCGCACCGATTATCGGTATACCCGTATGGCTTTCAATACATTGACGAATAATCCCTTCATGGCGGGCGCCAGCCACACGATTCAGAACGATGCCAGCAAATGTCACTTTTGGGTCAAAAATCATACATCCATGAACAAGTGCTGCCAGAGTGCGGGTGGTTTTAGTGCAGTCCAAACACAGAATAACTGGTGCTTGAAGCAGTTTTGCCAGTTCTGCAGTGCTAGTTGAGCCTTGTGTGTCTATGCTGTCATATATGCCTCGATTGGCTTCTATGACTGCAATGGTTTCTTTTTGGGTATGGGTTAAGAATAATTCAATGATTTTTGAATGGGACAAAAGAAAAGTATCAAGGTTATAGCAGGGCTGACCAGCTGCTAGTGACAGCCAGCCAGCATCAATATAATCAGGGCCTTTTTTAAAAGGAGAGATATGATTTCCTTTTGCTTTTAATGCAGATATAATACCCAGTGTTGTAATTGTTTTTCCAGAACCGCCACTGAGTGCGGATACAATTAGTCTTGGATATTTCATCTAAATACTGTCGTTGGCAAAATCATCTGTTTATCTGTCCTGTTAAATGGCAAAACAAGAGGATTTGATTAATCTTCGTGTTCAGCCGCAGCCTGTTTACCTGTTCCAGGTAAACCATACATTGTGGTACTTCCGCTTGACCAGTATTCTAATTGACGATCTTCTATCATTTTATTGACTATCTTTTTTGCGGCTCTTGGCTTTTCGCCCAGAATTTTAGCCAAATCATTAAAATAGAATTTTGATTTGGATTTTTGTTTTTTCTGTAATTCTTCAATAACCTTTTGGGCAGCTTCTTGTTGATCCATGTTTTGCCTCTTCCTTTATTTATTTTTATACAGGGAGATGAATATGTTGTTCATCTCCCTGAAAGTTAAAAAAATTAGAACTTGAAGTTCGTGGTTTGACGCCATGTGTAATATGCTGGATCTCGGAAATCATCAATAAGATGATGCGTAAATTCCAGCTCACATTTTTCAAAGAATCGTTCCCAGCCAATTCTTTCGGCCCATTCACCCAAACGTTCGTATTTATTGGCATCAGCAGCATAAGCTTCAACCATCTGACGAATTGCTTTTACAGTGGATGGCCATCGTGGTGTTTCATTGGGTAAGAATCCAACAACAACTTTTGAGAATTTTGGGTTACTGATTCTATTAGAAACTTTACCTCCAGCCATCAGAACAATACCATCACCTTCTTTATCAGCAAGCGGCATGGATGGACACATGGTGTAGCAGTTACCACAGAACATACATCGTTCGTTATTTACAGCAACACTCTTGAGAGTAGACTCTCCAACTTCCACTTTTGATGGTTTAATCGCAGCTGTTGGACAGGCTGCAATGGCCAGCGGAATTTCACACATTTTGTCTAAATATTCATGATCCAGCATCGGTGGTTTTCGGTGATATCCCAGAATCGCAATATCAGAACAATGAACAGCTCCACACATATTCAAACAACAAGCCAAGGAAATCCTCAACTGTGCAGGCAAACGCATACGACCAAAGTCTTCAAACAAATCATCCATAACTGCTTTAACTGGCCCTGATGCATCTGTAGCTGGTGTGTGGCAATGAATCCATCCCTGGGTATGAATAATATTCGTTACGCCAGCACCGGTTCCACCTATAGGAAACTTGAAGCAGCCACCTGGTTGTTTTCTTGACAAAAGGTCATCTTTTAGTGGTTGAACTTTTGCTTTGTTATCGACCATGAATTCAATATTGTTACGTGTGGTCCATCGGACATAACCATCACAATGTTTTTCAGCAATTTCACAAATTTCTCGAATATGTGAAACACTCATCAAACGGCATCCACCGCAACGAATTGTGTAAACTTCATCGCCTGTTTCAGAAACATGAACCAAAATACCAGGCTCAATGATTTCATGATACAGCCATTTTCCTTTATTATCTTTAATTACTGGCGGATAGAACTCTTCGAAATTTCGCGGTCCAATATCTGTGATTCTATCCTTCATTGGGTTTTCAGGATCATAACCTGAAGATATAAAAGCCATTTGTTGCCCCCCTATCTCTGATGATGTTTTCTGAATTCGTTAATGTCGCGATCCCAGCCGCCGTCTACTTCATTTTCTTTCCAGAAGATGTACGGATTGGATCTTGGTTCTTGAACATGTTGCGGGACAGGTTTGATGTTGGTTACTTCGAGAAGTTTCTGAAAACCCTGACGTTTCATGAGTTCACCGAGACGTTCACGGTTTTTACCTTCTTCCATCCACCAATCCCAAACATTTTCAATCACTTCTTTAATTTCATCATAAGGTTCTTCAGCTTTGACAAAAGGTACCAACAAAGAACCCATTTGTGCACCATCAAGGATCGGTGCCTTAGCGCCAGCCAGAATGGATAGACCACGATCATTTCCAATTCGAAGCGCTCTCGGCATTACGTTGATACAATGCATACATCGTGTACATTCTTTATTGTTGATTTTGAGTTTGCCATCAACAACTGCCATACAATTGGTTGGACAAAGATCAATCACTTCTTTTTGAATGTCAAATGCGCCCCAGTCACGACCTGAATGAGCGCCACCATTAGGCAGTAATTCACCGCCCATATATGCCGCAACAGCTTCCTGATCAATACGTATTTCATCGCGCCATGTACCAACAAATGAAAGGTCTGCACGGGCAATTGATGCCACGCAGCAGTTCGGACAACCATCAAATTTAAATTTAAATTTGTATGGAAATGCCGGACGATGTAATTCATCCTGATATTCAAGGGTCAATGCATGACAAATCGCCTGTGTGTCATAACATGCATATTCACAGCGGGCCTGACCTATACAGTCAGATGGTGTTCTCAAGTTTGAGCCAGAGCCTCCCAAATCTTGATTGTGTTTATGGGTCAATTCATAGAAAATTTCTTCCAATTGTGGTGTTGTGGTACCAATAAAAATGATATCACCGGTTGAACCGTGCATATTGGTTATACCACTGCCACGAAATTCCCACAAATCACAAAGTTGTCGCAAATATTCAGTTTTGTAAAATTTTCCTGCAGGATGGTTGATACGCATTGTGTGAAAATGGGCTACGCCTGAAAAATTTTCAGGTTGATCACAATATCGACCAATTACGCCACCGCCATAACCAAAAACACCAACAATACCACCGTGCTTCCAGTGGGTTGTACCATCTTTGTAAGAAAGTTCAAGCAGACCAAGTAGGTCTTCACAAACATCAGTGGGTATTTGATATTCTAGGTTGTTTGCATTTACCCTTCTTGATTCGGCTTCCCTTTTAATGTCGCTTACGAAACTGGGCCACAGGCCTTTTTCCAGTTCGTCCAGCAAAGGGGTTTCATGTTTCATGTTATTCCTTTACTCCTTTCATAAGATTATCGTACTAAAATTTTTTTTCAGTCTCTATCTCTATATATATACGCCAACACGGCTAAATTTTTCCTGTTATAGTAACTTCTAAGGGCTTTGTCAACCTTTTTTCGTGCACTTAAAAAAATATTTTATGTGTATATGTGCATATTTGTTGGTTTTTGAATCTTATCAAGACCATTGCATGAAGTAATGACTATCTATGGGTTTCAAGCACTTTTAAAAAGCCCTCGGGCACATCAAAACCCAATGAAATAGCTTTATCACAATTTTTTATAGCGGCCTGGTAATCTTTTTTTTCATAAAGCGCAAGTGCCAGATTATGGTATGCAACCGGAAAATTAGGATCTAGCTCAATTGCCTTTTGTGCATATTCAATGCATTTATCCAGTTCGCTTAACATGAAATGAGCACTCGCCAGAGATGCATAAGCCTGAATAAATTTGGGATTATATGAAATTGCTTTATTAAGCGCAACGACTGCTTTATCAGGGTCACCTTTTTGTAAATGGACAAAGCCAATGTTGCCATATCCAATGGAAAAACCTGCTCGTGCTTGAACTGCTTTTTCATTGTAAATCAGACATCCATCCAAATCGTTTCTTTGTAAGCATATTCCACCCAATTGGACATATGCTTCAGCAAGTGTTGGACTGCTGGCTAATGCTTCTTTCAGCTCATTTTCAGCCTCTTCATATTTTTTTTGTCCCAGTAGTGCAACGGCCAGGTTGTAACGTGTTGTTCCACATTCAGGATTCATCGCCAGCGCCTGACGCTGCTTTTCAATATATTCTTCTGCATTCTTTGCTAAAGCCATAATTACTTTTCCTTATTGTATTATTGTTCAACTTTTTAAGCGGTTAAAAAAAGGTTTGATCGAAAATTAGAAATAATTATTCGAAAAAAGCTGGACAATCATGGTTTACATCTTAATATCTGCAAATTTTCTATAGTCAATTCCATATTGTTGAATTTTATATTGGACAACTCGTTTTGTTGTTCTTAGAATATTTGCAGCCTTGGTTTGATTCCCTTTGGCCTCTTTTAAGGCATCAATAATTAACGAAGTTTCATAAGACCTGACAAGCATTTTGAAACCATCTTTGAAACGATTACCAGCTGATGGATCCTTTTTTTGCAACGATGCCGGGAGTAAATATCCATAAAGCACACCACTATCTGCCATAAGAATGGCGCGTTCAATACAATTTTGAAGTTCACGAACATTGCCCGGCCAGTGATAAGAAAGCAAAAGATCAAGAGCTGAGCTATCAATGCGTTTCACATTTCGTTTGAGTTGAGAACTTAATTGGTGTACAAAAAAATCAGCCAATAGAATAATATCAGCCCCTCGTTCTCTTAATGGAGGCACATGTATTGGAAAAACATTTAAACGATAATAAAGGTCAGCCCGAAAATTACCCACATCAATTTCATTTTCTAAATTTCTATTGGTGGCTGTAATAACACGAACATCAACATTAATCGTTTGGGTTCCTCCGACACGTTCCAACTTTTTGTCTTCAAGCACACGAAGCAGCTTTACCTGTGATGCCAGGGGTAACTCCCCTATTTCATCCAAAAATACAGTACCATGGTTGGCCAGTTCAAATTTTCCTATTTTTTTGCCAATCGCGCCTGTGAAAGCACCTTTTTCATGCCCGAATAATTCCATCTCAATGAGATTTTCCGGTATAGCACCGCAATTGATTTTCAAAAATGGTTTATTTTTTCTGGAGCTTCGCTTATGAATTTCTGATGCGGCAAGACCTTTTCCTGTACCAGTTTCACCAGTGATCAGCACAGTCGCATCAGAATCTGCCACCTGAGCGATCAAGTAAGCCAGCTCTCTCATCGCATCAGAATTGCCCACAATATTATTTGATGGTTTTCTTTCCACGGCTTCACGCAAACGAATGTTTTCATCTTTAATTCTGCGCAAATGAACGCGTGATGCCAAAATATTCGAAACTGTTTGCAAAAAAGGCACTTCTGTATCCAGATCAGCACTATGTGCTGCGCGATCAACAGAGAGTGCGCCGACAACTTCTTTTCCATAAACAATTGGTACACAAATGAAAGCCAGATCAGAACGATTCAGTTTTTTTCTGGCACCTGAACGATCAAGAAAAAGGGGTTCCATATCCAATGTTGGGATTGCAATAGTGCGCCCACTTTCAACTACTTTACCAGTGATACCTTCACCCAAACGATAAAAAATGGGTGAATCTCTATCTGTTGGAATACCATAGGTGATTTCAACATGAATTTCCTGTAAATCTCTTCGATTTATTGAAATCATGCCACGCTGCATCCCTGTTTCCTCTGAAAGTAGCACAAGTGTCTGATACATAATCTGTTCAAAATCAGCATTTTTTGTATATAATTCACTAATTTTACTAATGGTTTTTAAGTATTTATTCATATTTTTTTATTTCCCAAACCCCCTTTATCAATTCTCAAAATTATGGAATGCGAATAATAATTGCATCCAATCAGACTTGTTCGACTGATCAAGTGCTAAATCCAAACAGTATGACACAAAAATGTATGTTTGTAAACGAGATTTAATATAATATTAAAAAATGAGCGAACTGAATGTCTTGACATTGCTTTCAAAACAATATAACCTGAGATATTTACACTTATGATGAATTTCATTTGACTGCATACTTCATTAATAAAATTTGCATGAAGTCATACGAAATTAATCATATTAAGGACTCATACAGTCTAGCTTTGAAGAAAATGTTAAAAATAATGCTAATTGTCAAAGCATTGGTGATAAAATGAACAAATCAGAAATTTTGCGGATACAATCAAAAAATATTCAAAAATTGTATGTGCCAATGGGTGTTACTGCCTTTTTTTGTGCATTTACTTTATTTTGGTATTTTGTCCAACAATGGCGCTTTACAAATTTTTGGAGTATTCATTGGAATATCTCAGTAATTGGTATATTGGCATCCATTAGTTTTAGTTATGGTCTGGTCAGACTTGGTCAGCACGAACGTTTGCAACATTTTTTTGCTTTTGGCTTTGGTATTGCGTGTTTTTTATTTAGCCTATTTTTGTATGTATCATGGGGGGTCAATCAAATTTTGGGTATACTGGAAACCTCTCATTACTTGGGTTACACTGCTTTATTTGTGATGTTTACCATTGCTGGCATTACAGCCTTTGTTAATATCTCATCTGATTATTTGCGATATCCTGCCTATTTATTTGGTCTTGTCAATGTCTTATATATTGCATTACTGATATCAAAATATATATTCAAAATAATACCCTACAATTGGATATTCTTTATAAATGAACATTTGCGATCACAAATCCCTGCCAATGGCCTGGATCCACATACATGGTATATATTTATTGGTGAAGTGATCATTTTGTTATTGGGGGAGGTTGCATTTTGGGTCTTATTATTTAATGGAATAGATGATCCATTTGAAGATAACCTATAATTTGATTTATTATTCTTGGATTTAATTGTTTATTTCCTTAAAAAAATTTGATAAAATACAATTTTCAAGTTTGTCAAGTCAAGATAAGCTAACGTGTTTATTCTCTCGCAAAGCGTGGGAATGATTTTTGAATAGATTTACTATAAATTAAAAGTAAAATAAGAAAGTTAAAACTATTATTGCATATAATGTTTCGTTCAAGAATGGCCTGTTTACATATAATTGTAAAACTACTGGTATAATTAAATTCCCTAAAGGATAATATTAATGGAATGGAAAGATTCATCAGATATAATTGAGGAAACAGAGCCCAACACCCAGGAAGATATTTTAGAACCTCCAATGTATAAAGTGATCATGCTCAATGATCACTACACAACCATGGAATTTGTTGTGTATGTGTTGGAAACAGTTTTTTATAAAAGTTTAATGGAAGCCATTACAATAATGTTAAGCATACACAATCAAGGATCGGGTATCTGTGGTGTTTACACAGCCGAAGTGGCTGAAACAAAAATTCAAAAAGTGCATCAAATGGCTCGAGACAACGAGTTTCCTTTAAAGTGTACTATGGAGGAAGAATGAGCAGAATCAATAAAGAATTAGAATTAACATTGGCAAACTCGGTCAAAGTTGCCCAGGAGCTAAATCATGAATTAGTGTGTGTTGAACATTTGCTATTTGCCATTTTGCATGATTATAAAGGGATCCATATCATTAGCAGTTGCGGTGGCAATGTTCAAAATATTATCCAAAATCTGTACAATTTTTTTAAAAAAAATATCGAACCTATTCCAGCTAACAGCCGTTCTAATGTCCAGCAAAGTATTGGTTTCCACAGGGTTTTGAAACGCGCAATTGATCATGCAAATTCATCTGAAAGTTCGGAAGTTGGTATTGGAGATGTTCTGGTATCAATGTTTGATGAAAAGAATTCGTATGCGGCCTATTTTTTACAAAAAGAAAATATTAGCCGCCTTGATATTCTAGAGTTTATTTCACATGGTTCAACACAAGAACAAGAACAGCAACAGGTCTCCAGTCAAGAAAAAGATGATAAAACAGCGCATAAAAAGCAAGCAAAAAAGAACGTTGATTTTTTACAACTTTATACAAATGACCTTATCAAGCGCGCACAAGAAAATAAGATTGATCCATTAATTGGTCGCAAAATTGAAATGCAAAGAACTCTCCAGGTGTTGTGCAGAAGACGAAAAAATAATCCCATTTATGTTGGAGATCCAGGTGTTGGAAAAACCGCTATAGCAGAAGGTCTTGCCAAACAAATCTATGAACAAAATGTACCAGAGCATTTGCAAGATACGACAATTTTTGCGCTGGATATGGGTGCATTGATGGCGGGAACCAAATATCGTGGTGAATTTGAACGACGCCTCAAAGGTGTTATTGATGCCATCAAGAATAAAGAAAAAGCCATATTATTTATTGACGAAATACATACAATTGTTGGAGCGGGTGCCACAAGTGGGGGGTCTCTGGATGCATCCAATATTTTAAAACCCGTGTTGTCAAATGGTGATATCCGATGTATTGGATCTTCTACTTATGAAGAATATAAGAACCATTTTTCAAAAGACAGGGCTTTATCCCGCCGATTTGAAAAAATTGAAATTCCAGAGCCATCAATACCCGAATCTATCAAAATTCTCAAAGGGCTCAAATCCCGATATGAAGAACATCACCAAATTCTATACACAGAAAAATCACTTCGTGCAGCAGTTGAATTATCTGCCAAACATATTAATGATCGTTTCTTACCGGATAAAGCCATTGATGTTATAGATGAAGCCGGTGCGCATATTCGGTTGACCAGCAAAGGCAATAGAAAAAAGATTCAACCCAATGACATTGAAAAAGTTGTATCAAAGATGGCTAAAATTCCATCGCACAATGTTACCACTTCGGATAAATCCATGCTTGAAACCCTTGAATCTCGCTTAAAAAAATTGGTATTTGGCCAGGATGATGCTATTTCTGCCCTGACAAACAGTATTAAACGTTCAAGAGCTGGATTGAAAACGCCCAACAAACCAATTGGTTCTTTTTTATTCACAGGCCCAACAGGTGTTGGAAAAACTGAGATGGCACGCTGTCTGGCAGAAATAATGGGGGTAAAATTTATGCGTTTTGACATGAGTGAATATATGGAAAAGCATGCTGTTGCAAGATTGATCGGTGCCCCCCCTGGATATATCGGTTTTGAGCAGGGCGGCTTACTTTCCGAAGGCATTCGCAAAACCCCCTATTGTGTATTGTTATTAGATGAAATTGAAAAAGCGCACGAAGATATTTTCAATATTTTACTTCAAATAATGGATTATGCAACCTTAACTGACAATAATGGCAAAAAAGCAGATTTTCGAAACGTAATCGTTATTATGACATCAAATGCAGGTGCTCAGGAGATGAGTACCCGAACCATCGGTTTTGGTGATAGCACCAAAGATGTTACCCATAAAAGCAAACGTGCTATTGAAAAAATTTTTAGCCCAGAATTTAGAAATCGACTGGATGATATCATTGGTTTTCAGGCCTTATCTGTTGAGATTATGAAATTGATTGTGGACAAAGCAATTAATTCTCTCAATGCACAACTTTTGGCGAAAAGAATTCTGATTCAATTAACTGATGAAGCCCAAAAATACCTTGCGAAACAAGGTTATAAACCTGCATATGGGGCAAGACCTCTGGAACGCGTAATTCAAACAGAAATAAAGGACAAGCTGACAGATGAAATATTATTTGGTAAATTAATGAAAGGTGGGCAAGTAACAGTATCTATTGAAAAAAATAAAAAAGACAAGAAGAAATCACAGTGTAAATTGAATATCAATTCATGTTAGCAGCAATAATCTTAATTTGAATGGTTCGTTATCATTTTCAAAACCAGCCTTTCTGACGACTATTCAGATCAATTTTTATCATAGCCCAATCACATAATGCGAGGTTTTAGCGAATGCTGCTGCTTTTTCAGGGCTAAGAAAAAGGAAAATTTATTTTTTTGAGGAATGCATCCCAGTAATTATAAACAATTAAAGAAGGAGGCCCTATGAAAAACTATCTAAAATTTCTATCTATTGTATTGCTATGGTTGCTTGTATCTAGTTCTGTTCAAGCCTTGGAAACAATCAACATAGCAACAGGTGAATACCCGCCTTTTGCATCAAAAAAATTTAAACATTATGGTTTTACTTCACAAATTGTGAAAGAAGCCTTTGCCAAATCAGGTTACGATGTTAAATTCAAATTTGTCCCCTGGAAGCGTGCATTGGAAAGCACAAAAATGTTAAAATATGATGCCACATCCTTCTGGTTTGTGACCGAAGATAAGCAAAAGATATTTCATTATTCTGATGCTATCTTTGAAGAAAAAACAGTATTTTTTCATTTAAAAACAACAGTATTGCCTGACTGGAAAAATCTTGCAGATTTATCTAAATTTAAATTTGGTGCAACCAGAGGATATAGTTATTCAAAAGAGTTTTGGCAGGCTGGCAAAGAAGGCACTCTAAAAATAGAAGAAGCCAGTAGTGATAAAACCAATTTTAAAAAACTGCTAAAAGAGCGAATTGATATTTTTCCAAGCGGAATTGTCGTTGGATATGGGATATTGAATCAATTTTTTGATAATGCCATGGTCAACAAGCTGACCTATCATCCAAAAATACTCCGATCATCAACAACACATGTTCTTTTTCCCAAAAAGGCCCCAAAGTCTGAAAAATTATTGAAAGCATTTAATGAAGGCCTTATCAAATTAAGAATGGAAGGGATATATGATAAATACGAAGATGATTTAATGGAAGGTCGATATAAAAAATGACCCATGCCAAATTGTGTCCAAATTGCAGAAAATTGATCAGTAATGATGAATCCAAATGTCCTTACTGTGGAACGAAGTACCCGCATTTCTTTTTAAAGCAGTTCATTTTAAAAATGATAAACAGTGAGGATGTTATTTCTATACTTATTATGATTAATGTTCTAATGTTTGGCATTTCAATATGTTTTGATGTTTCAAAGATTGGTCTGGATATCAATCCCCTTGATTTTTTATCTCCTGGAAATGAGGCGCTTTTTTGGTTGGGAGCGACGGGTAGTATTCCAATCAATAATTATGGACATTGGTGGTCATTGCTGACTGCCAATTATTTGCATGGTGGTTTACTTCACATTATTTTTAACATGCTCGCTTTAAACCAGATTGGAGCTTTAATTACCAGAGAATTTGGTGCTTATCGGTTTTGGATAATTTACACAGGAAGTGGTTTGTTGGGCTTTTTATTGTCTTTGATCATGAATGTTAGCTTTACAATTGGAGCTTCAGCAGCAATATGTGGATTAATTGGAGCGGGGTGTTATTTTGGAAAAAGTCAGGGGGGAGAATATGGGCAGGCTGTATACCGAGATCTATCTGGTTGGATTATTGGTTTGTTTTTCATTGGATTCCTGGTTAATGGCATTAATAATTGGGGGCATGCCGGTGGTTTGTTGAGTGGCGTTTTGATTGCATGGCTTTTGGGTTATGAAGTCCGCTCCAAGTATCAAAAGATACATTTGTTTATTGCCATTATTTGTATTGCTTCTACTGCTTTGTCATTGATCTGGGTGATAGGTTTTGCTTTTTATATTTTTTTGATATGATTGTCCCACATTTGCTATAGCCTGATGGCTATAGCATTTTGCCTTTTCATGACAATAATTATGCCATGAAAATAACAAACTGGACGATCAAATAACAAATCGAACAAAGGTTAAGTATGACTAAAAGGACAATTATAGCGTGTATTCTTATCATTCTAAGTATATTTTCATTCTACAGCGAGTCAAGAGCTGTTTTGGAACCATCCAATTTCCCATCACTGGATTCCTGCCTTGATATTCGTTTACCATTAAATTTTTGCGGCGAACCGGTTCCTATGAAAAACCCTGAGATTAAAGAACGTATGGAAAAAGAAATTATATTGGCCGTATGGAATCGTCCACAAGTTATTTTGTGGCTCAAAAGAGCGCATCGTTACTTTCCATATATTGAGCGAATGTTAACCATTGCTGGCATACCAGAAGATATCAAATTTTTATGTATCATTGAAAGTGCTTTGCGCGCACATGCGGGGTCTTCAAAAGGTGCTGTTGGATTTTGGCAGTTCATGCAATCAACAGCGCGAAGATATGACCTTATTGTTAACAGTCGTATTGATGAACGTCGCAATCTTTTTAAATCTACAGATGCAGCCATTCGATACCTGAAAGACTTGTATCAAATTTTTGGTGCATGGACACTCGCTGCAGCTGCATACAATATGGGTGAAGATGGGCTTGAAGCTGAGATAACTGTTCAAAAAATAAAGAGTTATTATCAATTATATTTGCCGCTGGAAACACAGCGGTATGTGTTTAAAGCCATCGCTGCTAAATTAATTATGTCTTCTCCAAAAAAATATGGATTTCGTTTATCGAAAAATGATTTATACGAACCCCTTGAGTTTGATCGTGTTCAAATAAATTGTACTCAGGATGTGCCGCTTCAAATCCTTGCTAAAAGTGCCAATACATTTTTTAAAAAATTGAAAGACATGAACCCTGAAATTCGAGGACATTATCTTCCAAAAGGTATTCATACCCTGATGATTCCAAAAGGAACCTCCACTGGATTTCATAATCGCTACAAAACAAATCTCAACATATGGGCCCAACAAGAAAGTGCTCATATTTATATTGTGCAAAAAGGAGACAATCTGTCCAACATTGCAGATCGTTTTAATGTTCCGCTTCCAGCGCTTTTAATTTGGAATCGCATCAGCATGAGAAATCACATTCATCCTGGAGATCGAATTCTTGTATATCCGCCAAAAAGCAATGAGTAAAATTTATTTTTCGCTATCAAGTAAGCGGTCATAATCTTTTGGGCGCATCCAAAAAAAAGGGACATTGTTCTTAGCCCTAAAAGGACGTAACATTCCAGCCCGGGCAGCGCCCACATCGGTCAAAAGGAGTGTAACCAAAACGTTTTGGTTACACTCGGTCAAAATAGTCAAAATAATAAAAAATATTATTCTCTTGACAATTTATTACAAATCAAATAAGATTATGAACACAATTCATTTTATAGACATTACTTATTATCTCAGGACTTCTCGAAAATAAGTCTCCAATCGAACAAATCTAACATGTTAGATTGTTGCAGATGCGCATCTTATATTTCGAGAATTTCTTCATTAACCACAAAAAATTATAATAAAAGGAGGAAAAATGGGAAACAGTCTGTACAAAATTATTGAGCTGGTAGGTACGAGTTCGACATCATGGGAAGATGCCGCAAAGAGTGCAGTGGAGTCAGCTGCAAAAAGCCTCAAGGAGGTAAGGGTTGCTGAAGTTGATCGCTTGGATGTAAAGTTGGACAATGGCAAAGTGACCACTTATCGCGCGCGTGTCAAGCTATCGTTTAAGTATCTTACTTGAACACAAAAAAACCGGGGCATCCACTACTATTTTGAAATTGTTTTATTTTTTTTGTGGATGACACCCGGTAAACGATAATTATTGTCCCAGCATACCTTGCCTAACATTGCTTAATTCATCATTATTTCCCAACCAGATACTAAATACAGCTTTTTTAAACATCAATCCTTTTATTGTACCTTTCAGTTTTCCATTCATCACCACCTGTAAGCCTTTTTTAGGTGTATAGATGATATCGTAGATATCATTTTCTTTTGCTTCGCTTGAAAAGAATCCATTGAATGTCTTAATCTCTTGTTGAATATTTTTAACATTTTCACCGGTTCCTGCCTCAAAACCACGATCCCAGGCAGCTGTAATTTTTTCGGCAGCAACACCATCATAAAGCCAGTGCATACGTATGATCATGGCTTCATCAGCATCAATGATTTTTTTGGGATCTGAGCACTTTTTCTTAATATACAATCCGCCTGCATAAACTTTGAAAAAAAACTTTTTTCGAAGACCAGCACCATTTAGAATTAATTGGGTGCCATCAGCTTCTAATTTGTCTGGTAATTTGACCCCGGCAATCTTTAATGCATACACCTGGGGAACAATTAATGTTAACGAAATAAAAATGAACAAAAATTTTTTCATTTACATTGCCTCCTGATAATTAAAAAAAATTATGCCGTTTAAAGCGGCATTAACGCAAAATATGATATTCCAACAATCTTGGTTTCCACTTGAAATTAGTGAAACAAAACCCTGAAAGTAACACTGCGATTCATCTCACGATCAATGGATGACATTGATTTCCGCAAGGGTTCTTTATCTCCAACACCAATAGCTGTTAAATAACGTGTATTAATTCCAGTCTTGCGTACTAATGCCAGTACTGTTTCCGCGCGCTGCTGACTTAATCTCAGGTTTGCTTTTTCGGATCCTGAATCATCTGTATGACCAACAATTTCAATATGGCCCCTGCCAACTTTATTAATTATCTTATTCAGTTTGAGAATTTCTTGGGATAATTCACGAATCATTTTTTCTTGATTGGGAACAGGAACAGCACCGCCAACGCGAAACAAAAAAATGTGCCCTTCAATTCGTTCTTTGATCAAGGCCAGTTCGCTAACATCAATATCAACAAGATTTCTATCGTTTACCCTTACAATGCCCGGAATGGTTCGTACTTTCTGCCGCATTTCATTGATCCATTGATGAGACGCTGAGCCGGACAATGTCAGTGTGCCATCATCAAAAGTCATATAAACAGATTGGGGCGGTTCAAGCTGAACACTGACCCTCGCCAGAAATAATTCACTGGCATTAATATCAAATAAATTTTCCTCTTTAAACTGCATAACACCTGGTATCGAAACAGCTTTTTCGCGTGCAGATTTAATCCAGGATCTTGATGCCAATCCTGAAACATATAAGATACCATCCCTGTTTCTAAATGAAACAGTGTTTGGCGCGTTGAGTATTTTGCGAGCGCGTTTGCTGATAATTCCCTCATGAAGCGCGTAATATGGTTCCCACTCTGATGTCACTTGGGCAGAATCAATATTATACTCATTTAAGAGACGATTTGGATCTATAGCCATGGGATCTCTCAAACCTGATACATAATAATGACTTCCATGTTTTTCATGTTTTGTGACCACAATTCCTTGGGCTTTGTTGAGATGATCAATATAGTTATTCCAGATAATATTATTTCTGACAGAAAAAAAACACCATACAGATATAATAATGAAGATAAAACCAATAGTAAACCAAAGAGGTTTCAAGTTGGATTCTTGTTTTCCATATTCCACTTTTAAGCATGACTTGAGTAAGTCATCACAGGCTTGAAATGGTGTGGCATCATTATCAAAGTTGCGAATTTCTTCTCGATAGTCATCTTCAATTTTCTGGAGTGTTTTCTTTAAAACCTGACGCAGTTCAAATGATGGTGTGCCCCGAATAACTCCTGCAAGCATCAAATCGTTGCCTTGTTCAACCCAAACAGTATGATTGCCCAACTGAATTGTATTGACCAATGGATCATTTTCATGTGTGGCTGAAGACTGAATGGCCTTTAAGGTTTCTGAAAACATATTGGCTTCTTCAATTGCTTCGTCCTTGAATTCAGAAACATGCTGCAATACTTTTCCTGTATCACGATGAATAATGAAAACCTGTTCAACGCGATATCTCAATGTATGAAAATGAACGATTTCATTAATCGATTTTTTTGAACGAAAAGACTCCAACCGCCATTTTATGCCTTTCAAAGAAAAGTTACGAATGATAATACTATTCACTGCTTCAAGTTTGTTTCTCACTTTAATATAGAGTGCAGTCTTAAGGCTTTCACCCACAATCGGCGTAATGGCTTCTGATATTGCCTGAGAATGCGTGCGCAAATATGAATCAACACTATCTTCGATTACCGGATGAAGTGCCTTTGATAGTTTTTTATCTCTTGATACACGATGAGCAATTGCTTCTGGAAGCACACGACTGATTTCCAATGCACGTAGCGTTGGATCATCAAGGCGTTTTTTCACATGATGTAAATCTCTTTTTTCCGGTCCCAGGAGCAGTTCTCTTAATTCATCCAGTTCCTGTGTATCGGATTGCTGGATTGTTTGTGGTGGAAATTCAGTGGCCATACAACCTCCGGACAATAATAATTTTTCAATTCTCGCCAAACGATTATTGGCTTTACAAGCATTATATACTGAATCGATCTGCCATGTCCTTGAAAAAGCTAGCTAATTCAGTACGTTCTATCTTTTTCTGTGTTTGTTGCTTAATCTTTTCATGCATATTTGTAGATAAGGTATCAAATTCGGTTTGAAGATCCGCTTTCATAATTCCTACCTGATCTGATATTTTTTGTTGAAGTATTGATTCTATACCTTTAACTTGATTTTTAAGATCGTTGAATTGTGATTGGGCAACTGTTTCCAGTTGATCCAGTCTGGATACAAACTTTTCGATGGATGTATATCGTTCCTTTTTTTCATCGTCAAGTTTTTGAGTATAGGTCCCAAATTCTTGCGCGACCATATCTGTAATTTGCTTTGTTAATGTTTCAAATTCTGTTGAGATTTTCTTTTCAAGACCGGACAATGTATTTTTTAATTGGTCAAACAAATCTTCCTTAATTTTTTCAAAACGTTGTTCCAGCTCAGTAAAACGAGAATCATATTGTTTTATTTGTCCGCCCAGCAAAATATTTCGGATGGTTGAAAGTTTTTCTTTTTCATCGGTTTCACTCGTTGTTTGTGAAACGTTTGCTTCTGTTTGTGGCACCAGTTCGGTTGTTTCTGTCTGTTTGGAATCAAACTCACTCATACTGAATCTCCTTATTGAGGAATATTTCCCTCCACTATTATTAACAAATTGTTACGTGATATTGGTAATATTTTGAATAATACAACCATTTCCAATATTATGAATGGTACTATCACGTTAATAAATTTATAATAAAAAACTTTAGCATAGTTTCGTATGAAAAACAAATGAATTATTTTGCAACAATATCAGTCAATGGATCAATCTCTTTGTTTAATCTGAAGCTCCAACTTAATTAAATCATACCAACGTTGAAATCGTTCTACAGCTTCTGATACAATGGATCTCAAAATAGCCATATCCAATGGCTTGGTTAAATAGTCATTGGCACCGGATTCAAGGGCTTCAAACACACGGCTCAAATCACTCGCACCAGTTATCATTATGACCTGATTGGCTGCTGAGTGCTGTTTAATAATTTTTACCAGTTTCAAGCCATTACCATCTGGAAGGTTGATATCTAAAATATACATTCGTGGATGATAATTTTCCATAATATCAATGGCCTGTTCATATGTTGATGCAAAAAGCATTTCAACGTCATCAAAAAATGAAAAATAACGTTCAATGCTTTTTAGGATTTCTTTTTCATCATCAACAACCAAAATTTGAATTTTATTTGACATGACACATGTCTCCTTAATCATTATGACTGGCACGACAAGGGCAGAGTTATCATAAAGCTCGCACCAGTGTTCAGGGATTTGCGTAATGCAATGTTTCCCTCATGTTTTTCAATGATACCTTTTACAATGGACAGTCCAAGGCCTGTTCCTCTGGCTTTACCTTTGGTTGTAAAAAATGGATCGAAAATTTTATCTGCCAGTCTGTCAGGAATACCTGATCCTGTATCATTAATTTGAATCATTATTTGTTTATTATTATGTTGTGCAATTATTGTAATTGTACCTGGTTTTTCATCAAGTGCATCAATGGAATTGTTCAACAAATTAACAAACACCTGAGACAGGCTTTGAAAATCACAAAAAACAACCAGATCATCCGATATTTCTTTAATAATCGTAACCCCTTTTTTCAGGCGATGTTGTAGAAGTTTTAAAGCATCATCAACAATGGCGACAAGTTTTATGTTTTCTTTCATAACACTGCCTTGACGTGCATATGTTTTGAGACTATTGACAATCGTGGTTATTCTTCGGCTGCCTTCAAGCATATCTTCAAAAACATGGCTAATTTCACCCACCATTTTTTGTAGACGACCTGTTGAATCTTCATGAACATGATTTTGAAGAATAGGCCCGGCTGTTTTCCAGAATAATTGCAAAACCTGAACATTTCCAGCAATAAAAGTGTTCGGGTTATTAATTTCATGAGCCATTCCAGCTGAAAAAGTACCCAATGTCGCGAGTCGGTCCGCATGAACAAGTTGTCGGGTTCTATATTCAACCATTTGTTCGAGCTCTTCAGCATATTTTTTTAGTTGTATTTTCTGATATCTTAATGTTAAGTGTATTTTTACCCGAGCAATCAATTCTTCTTCATCAAAGGGTTTGATAATAAAATCAACGCCACCAATGGCAAGCGCACCTGTGCGGCTTTCCGGGTCAGTGAGTGCAGATAAAAAGATAACAGGTATATCAGCTGTTTCAGGATTGGCTTTCAATCTTTGGCAGGTTTCCATACCATCCATACCAGGCATCATGATATCCAGAAGGATCAAATCGGGTTGTTTTTTCGCCTGAATCAACGCATCTTGACCACTGCCAGCCTCCAGCACATGATATTCTGCTGGTTCAAGATGCGCTCGCAATACTTTTAAGTTGATAGGTACATCATCAACAATAAGTATTGTCGGATGTTTTGGCATGTTTATTTCCATATGATTGCCCCATAGCTGAAGGCATGTTCGCATCTTTTTATGACATTAATGCGAAATAGCATTTCTAACTTACTTGACTTTTTGATAATAAATAGTTTTACCTGCACGAACAGCTTTAAATCTGTCACAAATTCCTGTTAGAAATTCAGATGCACCAATAAACAAGTATCCTTCAGGTGCGATGATATCTGCAATGCGATCAAAAAGTTTTTTTCGATCGTCCAAAGTGAAATATATTGCAACATTGCGGCAAAAAACAATATCAAATGTCCCCAGGCCGACAAAAGGTTTCATCAAATTAAGTTTTTTAAACCTGACCATGCGTCGAATATCGTCTTTGATTTGCCAATATTGTTCCTTTTCAACAAAATACCTGTCAAGTTGCTGTTTCGTAAGTCCTCTCGAAATTTCAAATTTATTATATCTCCCTGCTTTTGCCAGGTCAATAACAACATCTGAAATATCTGTGGCCAGTAATGATACGCGATTTTTATTCAAATTTGATATCGTTTCTCGAATAATGATCGCTATGCTGTAAATTTCTTGACCGGTTGAACTTGCTGCACTCCAAATTCGGATTTGACCAGGCATTATTGTGTTTGATTTTTTTTGAAGTAGCTGGTTGATCAAACGATTACGCAAGATATCAAATGGTAGTTTATCTCTAAAGAATAGGGTTTCGGGTGTTGTAATGGCATTAATAATATCTGTATTTATCTTGCCTGTTTTATCAGAACGTGCCCGATAATAGAATTCACTGTATGATGCACATTTGTAAGTTGATACAAGCGTATCCAATCGAGTTTTTATAAGATATTCTTTTGACTTATCCAGGTACACACCACAAATATCATAAATATAAGTAATCAGCACCTGTAATTCTTGTGGGTTGATCTTTATCATATATGAGTTTGTTTACAAAAGTTCGTTACGAAACACTTTCGTCTTTCAGCACTTCTTCGACATCAAGAATTGCAATTAGAGCTTTTTCCTTTTTATAGACACCTTCGAAATATTTTCCTTGCACACCCCGAACATTTGATGGCGGAGGCGTTACTTTCCGCCATTCAGCAGGAACAACTTCTGCCACCTTGTCTATAAGCAGCCCAATATATTCATTTTGGGAATTAACAATAATATTTCGCTGTGTATCTGTTATCGCAGATTTTTGCAAGCCTAACTTTCGGCACACATCTATTATTGTAACAATTCTACCTCTCATGTTTAAAACTCCCACTACATAATCTGGAGAGTTTGGAACAGAAGTTATTTCCATATTTTTGTTAATTTCCTGGATTTTTAGAATATCCATTCCACAAAGGGCTTCACCAACATAAAATGTAGCCAAATCGACCTTGCCATCTTTTTCTGCTTTTTGAGTGGACACTTTTACCTCCATTGTAAAATATAAAAAATACAATCGCCATGTTTATTTATTGGTATTTTTTATGGAGATTCCATTATTAGATAAAATAAAATTTGAATTAAATAAAACTATTACAACAATTTAATAAACATGCAATCAATTAAAACTCTAAAATAATTTATTTGCCAAGAAACCCATATCCGGAACAAACGCAATTTGTCCCTTATCCAATAGACAATTGGCGAAAATCGATGGATTTGAACTCAATTGCTTGCTTAATGGTTGACATATTGCATCCACTTCAACAATCTTTGGAGAATCTGCTGCCAATCCAAAGCAATGTTTACCCACTTCACAGACAATCAGGGTTGTTTTATTTTTTAACTGTAAAAAATCTGAGTTTGAAATCCCAATAACAGGAATACATCTTTCATTATCATGCAAAGTAATGGTTGTGTCATTTTCACACCGCCACATTGATGGGTTCAGGTTGATCAAACAATCTTTTACATTAAAACGCGGAATAATATAAAACTGCTGATCAATTGAAATACAATATCCAGGAATAATCCTCAGATGCAGTGGGAAACGTATTGTTACAGATAAGCCTGTTTGTGCTTCAAATGATTGTTTAATCGTTGCACATAATGCATTTATTTTCTTTTCTTCATCAGGGTAGTCCAAATATGCTTTTTTTGTAACAATCTGAGGATCAAAAAAGGAAATAACCATTTCTATTGAGCCTGCATTTTTTGTCATATTTAAACAGATTTGAACAGGTGTTTCTGATTGAACAAGTCTGATCATTTTCATGACAATTGCAGTCAATGGTTCTATCAATCGGCTCAAGACACGACGATCCATCATAATCTGACCACATTGCAATTCTAATTTTGCCTGGATATTTGATTGGTAAGCAAAATCTCGTATATTTCTTCCAATTTTCCATAAAACATTACTGACCAGGATACTATTTTCATGATTCAGGAATTCCTGAAAACGTTTTTGCACAGATTGCATTCTTGCTTTTGTAATTGATAATGTGTTATTCGAATAATTTGAAAAGCAATCCATTGCAAAGTTTAGCTCACAAGACAATGCATTCAATAATTCTAAGCGATCTTTTTGTCCGGTCTTTCGATGATGAACTGGAATGGCAGATGTCAGATTTTGGTGATCTGGCTCTGTTTTTGGATGGGTCAGGTCAGCGATTGCATTTTTTATTTGTTTAATCTGATGCGATTTTACCCCCAAAGATTCAACCAGTTGCTCATATTTTAAGGTAGAAGCCAAAAGGACAAAATAAGGCATTTCTGAACCAAAAGTTTGTTCTTCAAGGGTACCAATGGATTTAAAGTCAAAAACACTATCGATCACTTCGCCATGTTGTTGAATGAACCGAACAAAATTTAATGGTGTGTTATTTTTTTCTTGAACATCTTTAATTAAGTCATAAATAAGGATATAAATATTTTTACCTTGCTCAATTTCCTGAATGAGATTAAATTCTGGTATGTGGAAAACATATTTACCATCAGGTATTGGAATATCGCGGATTTCTGTTACCGAATGTTTTATTTCCTCAGGAAGTACTGCAGATGTCAAACCGGTTAACAGCACGGAGTGCTCATCAATGTCTATATCTTCATTGCTGTGGATCAAATCAATTAATTGTTGCATACGATCAATACCTTGGAGAAGGATATTGATCACCTCTGGATTTGGAGTTAACCTTTCGGTACAAATTAATCCTAAAACATTCTCAATTTTCTGGGATAATTCTTTAATTTTTGAAAGTGATAGAATATTTGCACCATTTCTAATGATATGCATGGCATGGTATACACGTCTTGCCAATGATAACTCAATGTTGCCTCCCATATTCTCAAGAATTAGCAGCGTTTTTTCAACTTCAGACAATGATTGGATTGTTTCTTCGATATAGATATCAATGGTCTCGCGATCAATTAGCATCATTTCCGCTATCCTTGCTGTATTTCAAAGTGTTGATCAAGACGCATTGTTTTGAATAAGCTATAAATATCCTCTGAAGCATTAATGACAGTTAGTTTTCCATTTTTTTGAGACAGCGTATTGTGTGTGGCAATAAACGCGCCCAAACCGACAGAGTCAACCATTTCTACGCCGGTTAAATCTATATCAAGCTCTGTAACACCATCTTCAACGATAATTTCCTGAAGTCTTTTCTTAAATTCAGGAACCATTGAAGCTACAATGTCTTGTCCTGGACTAATAACTTTTTTACTCATGAATAGAATTCTCCTTTGTAATTTTGGCAGGCATATAAAAATACTTGCCAATTATTATTGTTTCTTTTTAGGGAATTGAATTGTCAATTTGACCTGGTTTCCCTTTGAATTATATTGTATGTCATGACTATAAAGCTGCATGATTTGAATACCACGTCCATGATCAGCTGAGTCATCATGTTTTTTATCTATGGTTTTTTGCCATTGAAATCCATCACCTTCATCGGTAACATCAATTTCAAGCTGTTCTGGCCGGTACAGAACATTCAGATGGACATGCAATGATTCATCACAATGATTCCCATGCGTGATCGCATTGATCAAGGCCTCACGCGTAACCAGAAGCGGATGGAAAGATTGCGCTTTTTTGCCAATTCCAATTAAAAAAATTCTCAGTTCATCTGCCGCACGATCAATATTTTGAAGCACGGAAGAGAAACACATGTTTAAATTTTTTGCACTTTTTTTTATTTCAAACATGTTATACCTCTATTCCAAGCAATAATAAATCATCTTCTTGCTCACTTTGTTGGTTAAACAATTCATATTGAATTTTCTGGATCGCTTCATTAATCGGTAGGCCAAAGGTGTCAATGCAGAGTTTTCCAAGAACATCAATGCCTTCTTTTCTCGATTTACGTAATTCACCAAATCCTTCGATAAAACCATCTGAATAGAGAAAAAAACGATCACCCGGGGCCACTTTTTTATGAAAAGGCTCAAAGACCACGTTTTGAAATGCCCCAAGAATATCTCCCACGCATTCAATTGCCTCAAAATGAAGGTCTTTTTTGTTAACATAAATAACAGGTGGATGGCCAGCGTTTACAATTGTCAGTCTATATTTCAAACGATTCAGAAAACAATAACAAGCAGTTAAATATTTTCCATCAGGCGCGATCGTACTTAATACGCGATTCATGGTTTTCATGGTTTCTTCAGGTTTGTTCGTGATACTGGCATGTTGTGTGAGAAGTGCTTTTAATGCTGATGTCAGGTATGAACTTTTAAGGTCGTGTCCACTGACATCAGAAACAAAAAAGCCATAGATTTTTTCGCTCAGTTGTAAGACATCATAAAAGTCCCCACCAGCCTCATGAATTGGCATAAAATACACACCAAATTGAGCTTCAGGCAAATCTCCTGGCTTGACCAAAATAGCCTCTTGTGCTTCTTTAACCTGTTGAAGTTTATCTGCCTGGGCTTTGATAATTGCTTCGTTTGCATAACGTAGTTTGAGATGAATACGAACGCGGGCCAGTACTTCCTGTTTTTCAAATGGCTTGGTGATATAATCCACTGCACCAAACTCAAACCCTTTTACCTTGCTATCAATATCAGTAACTGCTGAAATGAAAATAATAGGGATATCAATCGTTTTGGAATTTTTTTTCAATTTTTCACATGTTTCCAGTCCGCTTTCACCAGGCATCATGATGTCCAAAAGAATCAGGTCCGGCTGCTCCTTTTCAGCAATTTGCCTGGCCTCAGGGCCGTTTGTAGCTTGAAAAATGCAATAGCCTTCCATCTCAAGAAATTTTTTCAAAACTGTAAGCATGACTGGTGTATCATCTACAATCAATATTTTCGTGAGGTCTTTCTTTTTTTCTAGCATTTTCTTATTTCTCTATATTTTATTGTTTGATTTATACAGTAATGAATAATATTACATACTTGCTTATTATACTCAAGATTTTTTTTCTAATACCAATTGAATCTTTATAAAAGGGGGTGCATGCCCAAAACAAATGTTTGACTTTTGGACATGCACCCCATACATCCATTGCACAATTAACAATAATTGCACATTTAATTGCATATTCCAACCATTTAATGTTTAAATTAACATTTATCAGAAGATATTTTTCCTGTTTTTTTAATATATTCTTGTTGTTCCAGTTGTCTCAACTTTTTTTGTTATTGTGCTGAATATTGGCATTCTCCATATTTTTATAACATCCGGGACAGCGACTTTTCCAAAATAGGGCGCATCCCCAAAAAGTCGGACAAATAATTTCAAAACCGATGAACGCTGGGCTTCTGTCCCCTATAAAACAACAATTGTTTGCAAAATAACTTGTTTCTAGCCAAATACAATTTTACTCTGAGAAGAATAACGAATAACGATTAAATAAAAAAAATAATAATTTTGAAAAATAATAAAAATATGGTAAATAGATAATCAAATACAATTATTCAGCAATAGGAGAGAGTCATGCATGACTATCGTAACATAATAGTGTTATTCATCTTTTTTTGTCTGTTATCAGAAGTTGTTATTGCAAATGACGCATCAATATATCAAACCAACTTGAATCTAGTTGAGCGTATTGCAAGACTAGAGGAAGGTCAAAAAGCGATTATTATAGAAATGAGAACACGTTTTAAAGCGGTTGATGAACGTTTTGTTATGTTAGAAAAAAGCATTGACAAACGCTTTGAATCCATTGACAAACGCTTTGAATATATTGACAAACGATTTGAATCTATTGATAAACGCTTTGAATCCATTGAGAATCAAGTTTCATCCTTGGCTTTCTTTGTTTTTACCATGCTTTCTGCAATACTTGCATCAATTATTGGATTAATCGCTTATATTATTTGGGACCGAAAAACTGTATTTGAAAAAATAGAACATTTATTTCAATCTCATATAGAGAAATACCATACGCCTGACTCGGATGATAACAAAGCGCAAGAATCTTTAATTACGCTTGATTCTCAAAATACAAAATCTGCAGATCAACTGATCAATGAAGGTTTTAAAATACCGAAACATATGCAGGAAAAATTTCGCGATATTTTTAATTTTTTAAATCAGTTTCCGGAAATGCGCCCTGTTTTGCATCCTGCCTGAAATGGGTTGCGACTAAACAAATAACAGGAAGCAATACATAATACATAAGATATGATTGAAAAAGGGTTTAGGAGAACATGGTTTTTGAAGAAAAATTGACGCCTGTTTTGATCGTTATGGAATGTATTTTGGCAGTTAAGAATAATCATAGCCATTGATGTGTTATTGATAAAAATAAAAAGAATAAAGTATATATTTTTTTTTAACTGTTCTGTTACGAGATAATAATGGAATATTTATTTTAGTAGAGGTTTCGCTTTGAAAATAATTAGAGTTTTAACATTACTTATGATTCTCATTTTTGGGTTTAGTACAATATATGCCCAAAAAAATAATACATTGCTGACAAATAGCGATTCAGAAACAGTAACTTCCAATAACAGTATTATTCATAATTTTAAGAACCAAATTCAATATATTGATCTATGTAAGTCAATTGAAAATACCATCCAGGAAGAAAAAAAGAATCTATTGGCATTGAAAAAATCATTTACGCAGGCAATAACAGATCAAAACACCAATGAAAAATCTTACAATGATTACAAAATCAAGTTATCTTCATATACCAATTTATTGGCAATGGAGAACACGCCATTAAAAGAGCTGGAACGTACTTATATTTCTACCAACACAGTCATTTATCAAATTGAAGAACAGGATGGGCATTTAAAGACAAAGTTAAAATCAGTCAATCATCTGTTCATCCAAAGTTCCGAAAGACATGCAACCAATAAAAAACAATTATCTGAAATATTTATTGAAAAAAAAGGTGACAAGCTAACTGTTCCAGAAATTCTCATAGAAAATTTGGAAACACTTACCCTCATATTAGAAGACAAGATTGCTCTTTTAGATAAAATTAAATCCATTTATAATGAGCAGTCTCGACATTTTACTGAGCTCAAACAGGCCTTTCAAAATTTTAGAATTAAATGCCAATCATATATCAATGAAAAACGAACCAGTGCATTATTTATAAGAAGAACATTTGATTCGGAAGTATCTGTATTCCAGCATATTCGATCAGAGATAAAAATGATTGCCTTAAAATGTAAATCATTTTTTACCAGGCATTTTTGGAAATCTTACCACAATGAGCTATGGCAAAGTTATGGTATTTTTATGTATACCTCACTGATTATGTTCTTTTTTATTTTTATCATTCTTTTCCAACTGAAACGCTTATTTCAAAAACTTTTGATAAAACTGCAATCTTTGAATAATTATTTTTGGTCCACCTTTGCATTTTATTTATTTGCGAAATCAACTGTACTCATAGGGTTTACAGTCTTGAGCGTAATCATGTGTCAATCACTGTATTCACCAGTCATTGCTGTTGTATTTGCAAAAAATGTTCTGATTATGTGGCTATTTTCAAAATGGATTTTAGATGCTGTAAAATATTGGGGTCAAAAAAATGATCAGCTAATGAGCATTTCAAACATTACATATCAAAAAATTATCATGTTTATCCTGGTCGTTCGTATAACATTTATTATCTATTTAATTATATTTTTCAGTATGGATGGCTCAGGACTTTTACTAGACATATTGAGAATAATATTTGAAATTGTTTTATTGACCACAGTTGTTATTTCCTGGAAAATCTTTTTTAAATCCAATGAAATGGAATTTCATGAAAACCGATATCGGTTGGTTCGATTTCGAATTCTTGCAATCAGCATGAACTGCATTGTTGGCGCAAGTCTTTTCATGGATATATCAGGCTTTTCAGAATTATCCATTTACTGGCAAATATCATGGGCGCGTCTTGTAATTGTTTTTCTATGGTCAATGCTAATCTTTATGCTAATTAAAGAACTTAACTTAAACATTATCACATTTGATACAACTGACGATGTACATCAAAATACACGTCAAACGATTAAATGGACATTGATTCGCATTGCTTTTCTAATATGGGGATTGGTCTCAGTGATTTCTGTACTCCTTGCCTGGGGTGTAACAGTCCAAACAATCATCGGTTTGTTTAAACTATTAAATCATCCTATTCCTGTTGGCGGCATGCAAATAAGTTTACCGGGTTTTGTGTATTCATTTTTAATCCTCATTTTTACACATATGTTTGTCAAAATCTGGCAAACAACCATATTAAAACAAATGCTCGTTAACAGTGGGATGGCTAAAGGCATACAGGACACTGTTTCAACCATAACCTCCTATTCATTTTGGGTTTTTGGAACGATTCTTGCGCTAAATGCTATTGGGATCAGTACAACATCTTTGACAGTCGCTTTTGGTGCACTGGGAATTGGTCTTGGATTTGGGCTTCAAAATATTTTCAACAATTTTATCAGTGGTCTGATATTGTTATTTGAACGCCCCATTCAAGTGGGAGATTGGGTTGAAATCAATGGCATATGGGGAAGTGTTGAAAAAATAAATGTTCGCTCAACAGTTGTGAAAAGCGTTGATAACGCAGCTTTAATAATACCAAATTCAGAATTTATCAGTAGCCGGCTAACAAATTGGAGCTTTAAAGACCCCAAAATTCGTCGTACTATTACCATTGGTGTGGCCTATGGTTCGGACATTCAAAAGGTCAAAGATATTTTATCTGATATTGCAAATAAACACCTGCGTGTTTATCGATCACCTGCGCCTGATGTTGTATTTGCAGATTTTGGCGATAGTGCATTGATATTCGACCTTCGTATTTGGGTTCATGTGGATTTCAGCATTTCTACACGCACAGATATTCGGTTTGAAATTGATCGGCGATTCAAAGAAGAAAATATTGTTATTCCATTTCCTCAACGCGATGTTCATATATATAATGATAATAAAACAGTATGATAGCAAATAAAAGAAAAATTCATCAAAGAATAAAATCTATTGCTTTCAAAATGGATCGTTAACAATGAAAAAAATATTATTCTACATGTTAATCATCACAATTGTTTTCACAGAAATAACTTTTTGTAAAGAAAACTCTTATCTCACCATTGGTACAGGAAACATTACAGGCCTGTATTATCTAACAGGTGGTGCAATTTCTCATATTGTTAACAAAAAAAGTCATGAAACCGGAATACGATTGAATGTTCAATCGACATCAGGTTCAGTCTTCAATATAGAGAATGTGATATCTGGAACAATTGAACTCGGTATTGTTCAATCAGATAGATTGTATCAGGCTGTCAATGAAAGTAAGAAAAGGCAGGATAATGAATACCAAAATCTTAGAGCAGTGTTTAGTATTCATACTGAAGCTGTGACATTAATTGCCTCTGAAAGTTCAGGTATAACGAGTGTTGCTCATCTGAAAGATAAACGTGTTAATCTAGGACATCCTGACTCTGGTCAGCATCAAAACGCAATTGATGCATTGGAAAGCCAAGGAATTCAAGTGGATAATGATCTCACGACAGCAGGATATGAAAACTATAAAGTTCCTGAATTGTTACAGTCCAATCAATTGGATGCCGCATTTATCACCGCAGGTCATCCTACCGATTTTTTCAATGCCATATGTTCAGGAAAGGCCAAAGTTCGGTTTATTCCAATTATGAATACTGATTCTATTTTGAAAAAATTTTCATATTATTTTGAAACCAGCATACCTGTTTCACAGTATCCATTGCATAAAAATATTTCAGATGTTAAAACCTTTGGCGTAAAATCAATCTTGATGACATCTGAAAAAATTGATGAACGCGCAATTTATATCATCACAAAAGAAATTTTTTCAAAAATCAAACAATTTAAACAATTTCATCCAGCTTATGTGAATCTTTCAGCCCGCGTTATGGTTGATGGTTTAACTGCGCCAGTACATCCGGGAGCACTGAAATATTTTAGAGAAGCAAAACTGTTAAGATAAACTAATCTAGACATGCTTGAAAAATTTGTTTTGCATCTTGTTTTCTTTGAAAAAAGGAAATAAAAAAATGTGGCATTATTTATATCCCCATCAATTTGACTTTTTTGTTCATGAAAAAATGATGTTGTTTCTTCTGCACAAAGATACTGGACTCAAATATGGTGGGATAAATTAAAATCAAATTACAATGTTGTAATAAGTCAGGCGAACCTTATGTTCGCCCTCTAACAGAAACCGAAATCAAACCTATGTCCGATGGCGAAGGTAAACCATGAACCCATAAGCATTGTTGTTTTTTAGACATAGGTTCGTTTTTGGTTTTAGTTCAGAGGGCGAACATAAGGTTCGCTCCTACATTGGTTTCGGACATTGGTTTGATTTCGTTTTTTGTTCGAAGCGACATTTTTCCCTAACTTATTTACCAGCTTGACATTTAAATCTTTATGAATGTAGAATGCTCTTGCATGAAAAGAAAAACACTTGAAAAAGAGCTAATAAGTAGGTGCTTGATGAGATTTTCAGGAAAAATTTATAAGGATGGAAAATTTTGGCTTGCTGAAATTCCTATTTTAGATTTGATGACACAAGGGCATACTAAAAAAGAAGCCTTTGAAATGGTTGCTGATATGTTAGAGTCTCTGGTGAACAAGAAAGATTTTAAAGTCAAAATATTCATCAAATCCAAAAATTCATTTGAAGTAGGTTCCTTGCAATCAAAATATTTGATTAGTCTGTTATTGCAACGAAAACGTGAAAATAGT